>Ga0315910_10000041_pt1 | contig 225596 bp, 197 predicted proteins | sample EdamamesoilMG_FD_204470 | JGI IMG/M metagenome (GOLD analysis project Ga0315910, IMG submission 204470) | Garden soil microbial communities collected in Santa Monica, California, United States - Edamame soil | ecosystem: Environmental > Terrestrial > Soil > Garden | place: USA: California...
TGTGCCCCGCTTGATTGAGGAAGACCGACGCGCCCGACGTCCCGAAGTACACGAGGTCGCTTGGACCCGTGCCGTCGAGGTCGAACCAGCAGACTCGGTGCGCTTCGACCGGTGACCCGACCGCCGCACCCTTGAGGACGACCTTCTTGCCGAAGCGCCCGTACCCGAGGCTCGGCCAATAGCAGACTTCGTTCGGTCGAACGCACACCGCGTCGGGCAACCCATCGCCCGTCATGTCCGCGAAGAAGACCGCCTCCTCACGGTTCTCGAGCACGGGGCCCGGGCCGTTGGCCTCGTCTCCGTCATGGGCGATGGGCTCGCCCGCTTCCCACCCGTCCGTCCCGTAGTTGCGCCACACCGTGTACGACCCTGGTTCGGCAATCAGGACGTCGGGCAGGCCGTCACCATCGAGGTCGGCGATGTAGCTCCTTCGCGGGTCGTCCTTCGGAAGCACTACGGGCGGGACGACGCTGCTCGAGAGCTTCTGTCCCGGTGCCCACGACTCGCTGTCGGGCTTACGAGCGAAGAGCGTCGCCCCCGAAGTTCCAAACTCGACGAGCGACGGCCGCCCTTCCCCCACGAGGTCCATGAAAACTTGCAGAAACGACCCGGGATTGTTCGACGGCGACGCCCCAAACCCGATCTTCTCGGCCTCCGCGAACCGGCTCTCGCCGTCCACCTGCCCTTGGCCCCGGCGGATCATGAACTTCCCGCGCTCGCGCGTCACGATGCTCGCGATCCCCTGACCGTCGAGGTCGAACACCTCCGCGCTCACGGTCCTCTTGCTCGTATTGGGCATCGACTGCCCCACGAGCGTCCGCGCCTGCGTGGAGAAACGCCGGTCGCTGTACTCGAACGCGCGTGGCGGAAGCCCTTCGCGCTCGCCATCCTTGTGGCCCCATTGCGTCACTGAGGTCAGCACCGAGACGTCCGGCTGCTCGCGGTACTTGAACTCGAGCGACGAGGCGAGAGTCGGCCCGCTCCCGCCAAGCCGATGGAACACGAGCACCCGCCGACAAAGCCGCTGCGTCCGCACCTCGAACCCGGCTCGATGCGTCGAGAACGGATCCTTGCGCGCAGGCCAAGCCTGGTCTTCCGCAGGCGTGTCCCCACCATGGTCGCCATAGTCGAAGACGACCTCGAACGTGTAGTTCGCCGGGTCTTCGAGCGGCTCCGTCTTGCGGTTGTTATAGAGGATCCGCTTGAGGTACCGCTCCGCCTGCGGACCCTCCCGCCCTGCGTCTGGACCCGCGGTCCCGATGTTGGCGACATCTTCCGCTTTGTACAGATAGCGGATCTCGTTCCCGTAGACGTCGCTCTGTGTCTCCAGCAGCCAGCGAAACACCCGCGTGGGATCGGCAGGATCAGCGATCCTCGCCTGCGCTGTCTTCCCGTAGATCGACGCGACGTTGCCCTTGTCGATCACCTTCCAGTAGGGCCCGTCGTCCCCTTCGATCTTCTCGATCCGAAGAAAACTTCCCTCGTTGCGTGCCCGGTAGCGCACGCCCTCGAACGACTGCACCCCGCCCCGCGCTTTCACTAGGTCCGCGGCGTCCGAGACCACGAACACATCGCTCTCGACGTCATCCAGGTACTCGGGGATCCCTCGCCCATGCTCCCGGATCTCCCCTCGCGTGCAGCTCCGCGAAACGTACGGCAGCGATAGGCTCCACCCGAACCCGAACGGCCCGTTGCACCCGTGACTGCTGTACGCGATCCCAAGACTGGGCGTCAGAGCACGCGCGGGCGGCAATGGAAACGCGACGGAGAGCCCCCCGCTCCCGGAAGCCCCGACCGCCGCGAACTTCTCCCCGAGCTGCGCCAGCCCAAGTCCGGGCTCCGCGGGCGGAACCACCTTCGGCGGCTCCTTGTCCGCCAACACTTGGATCAAGTGCCGACGGTTACCCCAGATCTCCCCGACCTCCGCTTGCCCGTTCGGGTCCAAGCGCACGCGATGCACTTGGTCGAACTGCGCCGGGTCCGGCCGACCCGGCTTGCTCCCCTCGGTCACGAACTGACCCTACGCAGTGGCCCACGGGCCTGCAAGACGAAGCGTCAGGCCTCCCCACCCCATGACGCATCCCAACGTCAGCCATCCGAACACGGTTCGCGTGCGGCATCGCACCACCCTTGGTCAAATCCCGGGTAGCGTGCAGGAGACCTCTCCGAGTCCGCTGCGGAGCTTGCGACCGAGCTCCATGCTCGGAGGCGGATCGAACCACTGATCTTCGGACCGGCCCGCTGGATCACCAAGGGCGTCCTGCACTCCGTCTCCGATCACCAGCGGATCACCACGTCATCCGCGGAGTACTTCGCTTCGCCGTGGTACACCACTTCGACGTTGTTCCCCGCGGGATCGCGGACGAACGCTGCGTAGTACCCCGGATGGTAGGGCCGTTCGCCGGGCGGACCTTGGTCCGCCCCGCCAGCTGCGAGGGCCACACGGTGGAAGTGCTCCACGGTCGCGCGGTCCTTGGCCGCGAAGGCAAGATGCACGCGCCCGGTGAGCTCGCCCATGGCGGCGGGGCTCGTCCTCGAGGAAACGCAGAGCTCATCGGCAAAGAAGAACTCCTCGGCGGGGCTATCCTGGATCGGAATCCCGAGGAGCTCGAACACCGCGCCGTAGAAGCGGCGAGACGCGGGGAGATCGTCGACGACGAGTTGGATGTGATCGATGAGACGTCCGCGATGAAACTCGGGCATAGCGAGCAGGATCTAGCCCACGTCGCGCTCGCGTCAGGCGGCGGCGTGCGGGCGATGCGGGCGTCGTCGTCGCCACGTTGAAACGGGGCCGGAAACGCCTATCCGCGGCGTGCGGCATCGATGGCGGCGACGTCGATCTTTTTCATCGTCATCATCGCCGCGAACGCGCGTTGGGCTTCAGCGCCACCGGCGGCGAGCGCTTCGGTGAGCGTGCGCGGTGTGATCTGCCAGGAAAGGCCCCAACGGTCCTTGCACCAACCGCAGTCGCTCTCCTGCCCGCCGTTGTCGACGATCGCGTTCCAGTAGCGATCGGTCTCCTCTTGGCTATCCGTGGCAACTTGAAAGGAGAACGCTTCACTGTGTTTGAAGACCGGACCCCCGTTGAGTCCCAGACAGGGAATCCCCAAGACGGTGAAGTGCACCGTGAGGACGTCGCCTTGCTTGCCGCTCGGGTAGTCGCCCGGGGCCCTGAAGACAGCGGTCACCTCGCTGTTCGGGAATGTGGCGGCGTAGAAGCGTGCAGCGGCTTCGGCATCCTTGTCGAACCAAAGACAGATCGTGTTCTTCGGGATCATCGTGGATAGAGTATCGCGGCTAGGACCACTTCACACGCCGCGCGACCACGCGCTCGAGAAGCGCGGGAGCGAGGGCTCGCAGGGCAATGCCCACCTTCATCTTCGGCCCATAGGCGGCGTAGGTCGATTGGGGCGAGGTACTCTCGATCGCTTCGATCGCCAGATCGGCGACGCGATCGGGAGACCAGGCGCGGCCCCGGGACGCCGCCATCGAGGCCCGGAGCCCCTTGTACCCGGCAAAGTACGGAGACGATGCGTCGTCGAGGCGACCGCCGCTCGCCGCCTCGGCGGCGCGGCGAAAGTCGGTGGCAAGCGGCCCTGGTTGGAGCACGATCACGTGCACGCCAAACGGGCGCAGCTCGCCACGAAGGGCGTCGCTCATGGCTTCGAGCGCAAACTTGGTCGCCGCGTAGGCGCCATTGAAGGGGGTGGAGACCCGCCCCGCGACGCTGCTGACGTTCACGATGCGCCCGCTACGACGCTCTCGCATCGACGGGGCGACGATCTGGACCAGGTGGGCACACGCGAACAGGTTCACCTCGAACTCGTGCCGCCACGCGTCGCGATCGATCTCTTCGATGGCCCCGCGCAACGCGTAGCCGGCGTTGTTCACGAGCACGTCGCACGGACCGTGCTCCTGCAGCAGAGCACCGATCACCCGATCGATCGCTTCCGGATCGGCAAGGTCGAGGACCACGGGCAGGATGTTGCTCGACTCCGCTTGCAGCGCCTCGAGCTCGCTTTGGCTGCGTGCCACCGCGGCGACCTTCCGTCCCCGCGCGACCAGTTTGCGTGCGATCTCTCGGCCCAGTCCCCGGCTCGCGCCCGTGACGATCGATAACGTCATGCCTGGAGCATAGCGCGACCGGCGACGACATGAGGGTCACAATCGCAATCGTAAGCGGGAAGGCCCCACTTTCATTCTGCGCCAAATGTCCCTCCGACCATGCATCCAACGGGTGGGGTGCTAGCTTCCCTTCGTGAAGTCGGCTCGCCATGCGTTGGGCGGAGCCATGCTGATCACGTTGGGCGCTTGCCCGATCGACGGCGTGGAGTCTGACACCGACAGCTCGTCGACGGACGCGTCGGAGGACGCCTCCGGGGAACCCGCGACCGCACCGACGGGCTCGCCAACGACGGTTACGCCCGATATGTCCGATACGTCCGTGGATGAAACGGGAATCGGGCCAACGGAGGCCTCCACCAACCACGAAGCGTCGACCCAGAACACGTCGGAAGACGCGGAACCAACAGAGAGCACGACGCTCGAGCCTCCCGACGGGGCCTCCGAAACCACCCTCTCCGAGGGTGAAGCCGAGACCTCCGTCGATTCCGATTCGGGCGGATATCTCGGCCCCTCTGCAGGATGCGGTGGAACCGCGACCCCTTCATTCAGCGGACAGATCGAGGTGCTCGGCCAATCGCGCACCTACCTCGTCGACGTCCCCGACGACTACGACCCCTCCGTGCCCTATCCGCTCCTGTTTGGCTTTCACGGGAGCTATGACTCGGCCGAGGGCGCACGGTTCGGCTACCAGCTGCGCGAGCGATGGCAAGGGCAAGCGTTCGCGGTGTATCCGGACGGCCTCGTCGACCCCAGCATCGACGCGCGCACCTGGATCTCACGCGATCTGGACGGCCCGGACGTCACGCTCGTGGAAGCGTTGCTCGACGAGCTCGAAGAGGCCGCGTGCATCGACCGCAATCGCGTGTTCGCCTTTGGGTACAGCGCAGGGGGGTACATGGCCGGAACGGCAGCGTGCATCCTCGGAGGTCGGTTCCGCGGGCTCGGTACGGTTTCGGGCGGCCTCTCGCCCACCGATTGCGGAGCGCAGGCGGCCTACCTCATGCACGGCCTCGAGGACGAGGTCGTGCCGACGTCGCAAGGCCTCTCCGCCCGCGACGCATGGCTCATGTTCAACGGCTGCGATCCGGAACGTTCGGAGATCTGGGGCGGAGACACGCGCTGCGAGACCTTTCTCGGCTGCGAAACCGATGCGCCCTTGGTCTGGTGCACGCACCCCGGCGGTCACATGTTCGACGGCGCCTATGCTGCCGCCGCGATCGCTCTGTTCCAAAGCCTGGAATGAGCCCCTCCGCGGTACGGGGCACCGAGCGACGGTGTGATAGCCTAGCGCGTCCGTGCCCTTCCATCCCGCACCTGCGCTTCCGTCACGCTTCGCGGCACTGCTGCCGTGGCCGCGCCGCATCTACGAGCTCGAGCGTGGCGCGCAAGCGGGTCAAGAGCTCCACCTCGTCGACCATGGCCCGCGCGACGGCCTCCCCATCGTCCTGCTGCACGGCAATGCAACGTGGTCCTTCGGGTGGCGCAACGTGATCGCGGGCCTTCGGGAGCAACGGTGCATCGCCCCAGACCTGCTGGGGTTCGGACTCTCCGGGCGCCTGACAGCGGCCGCCCACACCCTGGACCGACACGCCGATAGCCTGGCAGAGCTTCTCGAAGCGCTCGACCTCGGCTCGTTCATCTTGGTCGGACACGATGCGGGCGGGCCCATCGCAGCGGCCGTAGGGGCGCGCCTCTCTCATCGCGTCCGCGGCCTCGTGCTGAGCAACACGCACGCGCTGCTGCCGGAGGCGCGCCAGAGGTCATCGGCTTCGTGGATGTCGCGGCTCACCGCGATCGGCGAGACCGCGCTCGAGCACACGTGGGTTCCAAGCTCGCTGCTTTGGGCCCTGCAGGACAAGCCGCCTTCGGTCCGAGGACCCGTCGGCGCCGCGTACCGCTGGACGTTGCGCACGGCCGAAGACCGCGTCGGCTTCTTCGCGCTGGCGCGCATGATGCCGAGCGGGCCCGCCCATCGCGACTTCGCTGCTTGGAAGCGCGCGGAAACTTGGCTTCGGGATCTCGAAGGTCCACGGGCCTTGGTCTGGAGCCGCCTTGGGCCAGCCGCGGCCGCCCTCCCCGAGCATCAACGCGCGCTGCCCTCGGCCGTCCTCACGCTGTGCGACGCCGGACACTGGATTCAAGAAGAGGTTCCAGAGGTCTTTGCAGCCGCGATCCGTCGCATGGCGCAGCGCACTACGCCAGCTTGCGCCCGCCATCCCCTCTGATCGGAGTCGGCGACGCGGCGACACGAGACCAGTCGGCGAGGCGGCCCTCAAGCGGCGATTCCGAAACTGCGCTGCAACACGAGGCGCAGCCGCTCGAGCATCCGCTCCGCCCTGTGCCGATACGTGTGCTCACGCAGCACCCTCTCCCGTCCCGCCTCGCTCACCCCCTGGCGCCAAGCCTCGTCGTGCAGGGCTCGGGCGGCTTTCGCCTGCAGGTCCGGCAGGTCGCGGAACAGGCACAGCTCGCGATCGATCGCGAAGTAGTCTCCCGTGCCCCCGGGCGTCGTGTCGAAGTCGCCATCGGAACGCGCGAGCACGAACCCTCCCGCGAGCATCGTCTCGATCACGCGCGGGTGCATGTTGCAGCGCGTGTTGATGTGGAGGATCACCTTGTGGCGCTGATAGACCGCGCGCAAGGCCTCCCCGGGAGCCACGACCCCGCGCAACGACCCAGAGAAGCGGGGAATCGCCTCCCATCCGCGACCGTAGAGCGCAAGCGGCAGTCCGGCCGCGAGCAGGGCATCGGCGATGCGCAGACGATCGCTGTGGCGTCCTGCCGCGTTGGCACTGCAGATCAGGCGCTCTCGTTGCTCGCCATCGAGGCGAACCCCGAGCCCATGCGCGACCCGGTCGACGAGCGGCGCGAGCTCGGCATGACCGGACGGAATGAGGTCGTGGCCGGAAAACTCGGCCGCCATGGCCGCCATGAACCCGGGAGCGAACGGCTCGTCCGCCGGAGGGCTCAGGTGCGTGATGAAAGCGATCGAATCTTCGGCGACGGGAGACGCACCGCCGAGACCAACATAGCGCTGCTCGTTCGCCGCGAAGGGCAGCGTGTCCACGAACGGAAAGCCGCGGGGCGTGAGATCGGCGGTCAAAGACTCGCTCCACGCAAAGCACAGGTCTTGGGGCCCAAGCCCCGCAATCATGGCCGGATCCCGCAACTGCGGCACCTCGTCGAGGAACCAGGCGAACGTCGGCGTGTGCTTTGGGACGATGTCTTTGAACTGGGGCCGAAAATGATCGAGGAACAGCAAGACGTCGGGCTGACACGCCAGCAGCGATCGACTGACCGCGCGCCTGTCCACGAGGTCGCGTTCGTCGTCCTCGATCAAGAGATCGAAGCGATGTCCAAGCCTCTCGAACGCAGCCTGCAGGTCCGAGGCGATATACTGCAGCACCGTGGTGTGGCGCGAGGACCAGGCCCAGATCCGCAGCGGCGTGCCGGACTCGAGCTTGGCGAGCGTCCGCGCCGGGAGTCTGGCATCGTCGTACTGCTCGAGTTCGATCGCCGCGCGCCGATAGTCCGCGACCCGCTCGGCGAGGACGGTCTCGAGCTGCGCGGAGAGACACGGGCTCGTCGGAAGACAAATCCCAGGGATCGGCCGTCCTGCGTACCTGCGGAAGTTGTCGGCGATCCGGGCCTCGGCGTCGGCCCCCCAAAACAGCTCGATGCGCTGCGGCTGCAGCAACCCGCGGAGGTCCTGCACCTCCGCAAACCGGCGCAAGAGCGAAAGGTCCGAGGCGACGCCGTAGACGACCTGACGACGTCCAGGAATCGAAGAGGTCACCGCGTTGACGACGATGTTGTAGAGCGCGTCCAGGCGGGTGAGCTCGGCCACCACCGCGTGGGCGGTCATGACGTCTTGCGTGGCTCGGAGCTTGCCGTAGAGCCACTCGGGGACCTCGGGAGCATTCAGCTCGTGCACGAGGCCACCCTCCACACGCACGAGCAGCGGGTATTCGGCGCACACGACAGGCTCGCGAGTGCGGGCGGCCTGTAGGCGCCAGGGTTCCTCGAGCAACCAGACGAGATCCGCAGGCGCCGGCACGACGGAACGCAGCGCCTCGGCGAGGCCGGGGAAGCTGCGCTGCAAGTGCGCGAAGTTGGTCGTCCAACACGCCCGTTGCGCTGCGTCTTGCTCCGCGCGCACGGCCTCGAGATCTTGTCGCATCGCTTCGGCGGCGGGCGCTGGCATTTCGCACCGATCGAGCCAGGCGAGAGCCTGACCCGGTTGCTCGAGCGCGCACCAGGCCTTGACGATGCCTACACAGACGGCCAACTCGGGGGTCCCCAACTCGGCGAGGGCGAGATAGAGGCGCACCGCGTGCAGGGCTTCCCCCTGCGACAGCAAGGTATCCGCCCACACGCGCGCGAACGCCCGGCCTTCCACGGCCCCCTCGACGAGCCGTCGGGCGAACGCGCGGCCGCGCGCCACGACGAGGTCGTGCACCCCACCCGCGAGGGCCTTGGCCAGATCACCGCTTTGGCGCTCGCTCCACGAGGTAGGAACGACCAGCGTCCGCGCCACCGAGGCCCCATGCGCGAGGAAAAACTGGGCCACGCGCACGTAGACGTGCTCGAGCGGGGCCGAACCCTCGATGCCGATCCTCGTGACGGTCAGCGCCCCGAGCCGTTCGGGCGGCGCGAGGCGTGGGTCCTCGTTGGCCGAGAGGCTCACGACGGCGACGCTTCGCAGGGCCGGGAACGCCGCCTGCACCTGCTCGAGCTGTTCGCGGGACGCCGGCCCCAGCAGCAGTACCGTCTCGATACTTTGGGGTGGCATCGCGCGAAACGCCGCGAGCTCGAGGCAATCGACCGCCATGCCTTTCCATAGGCACGTCGCGGCGCGCTTGCCAGACAAGACCCCGAATCCGAACGGAGTCCCGGGAGAGGCTCGGGCGGAGCGCCCTACCCCACCCTACCCCGCCCTCGTTGGAACTCGCGGCTCACAGGTCGCGGAAGGTCGACACGATGCGATCGATGAGACCGAACTTGAGGGCCTCTTCGGGCGACATCCACTTGTCGCGGTCGAGCGCATCGCGAACTTCCGCGGCGGTGCGACCGGTCGCTTGGACGTAGAGCTCCACGATCCGCTCGCGCGTCTTCACGATCTCCTCCGCGTAGATCGCGATGTCCGTCGCGGGACCTTGAATCCCGCCCATGGACGGCTGGTGAATCATGATGCGGGCGTTCGGGGTCGCGAATCGGCGGCCTTTGGGGGCACAAAGCGCGAGGATCGAGCCCATGGACGCCGCCATCCCGGTCACGAGCGTGGCGACGGGCGACGTGATCATCTTGAGCTGGTCCCAGACGGCGTAGCCGGAGTCCACCGAGCCACCCGGCGAATTGATGATGAACAAGATCTCCTTGCCGGGATCTTGGAGCTCCATGTACCAGATCTTGCGGATCGCCTCTTCGGCGGAGGCCGCCCCTACTCCCGACGAGAAGAACAAGCGTCGGGATTTGAGGAGGGTGTACTCGATCTCGTCGTCCAGTCGGTTGAAACGGGGCTCGTTCATGCGCCCGCGAAGTATGGCACCTTCGGAGGCGGGAGGGTCGTCGGGTTCCGATGCCGGCCCCTTCGCGAGGCCTGGGGCGGACTCCCGCGTGGCCCGCCCGTGGCCGATCGCAGTTGTCAAAACGTCACGCCTCGCCGATCCGCCGGGTCAGTTCGTCGCCGCGCGGGCTTTCCACCGCGAAAGAAACGCCGCAAAGCGGGCGCTTCTGGATGCCGGCGCTGGCATCATGGTTGCACAATCCGCCGCACAGGCACCCCGATGCGTCTGCTCCGTCGACCGACCCCTTCCCCGCACCGCACCGGGCGGCCCCCGTACCTCGTTGGGACAGTGGCCCTTTTCGCGCTGCTTCCGGCCGGCAGCGCGTTGGCTGCGACGACGACTCAAGGCAACCCGCCCACCGCGGAGATGTTCAACATCACGTACTACGCGACGGACGAGAACAACGAGCGCACGCGGCAGCTCACGGGCAACGACCTCAAGTACTTCCTCAATCGAGCCCGCTGCGAGTGCAACCAGCTCGTCAGCACGAAGATTCTGGCGACGCGCCAAGGCGACGTTCAGAACACCGAGATCACCTCTTTCATCGGCACGAGCTGCGATGATGGCCAAGCCACGACGAATCGCCAGAATCCACCGTGTGCGCTGGCTCTGAACACCCACCTCTCCACCTACCAAATGGAGGTCAATCTCGACTTCGATCCACTTTGGCTCGGCGCGGGCGTGGCGGGCAGCGATCAAGATCTCGACGAGGCGATCCCCACCCAGACGTGCACAGACTCCATCGCTCAGACCGGCGGAGTGTGGCTCTGTTCAGAGAGTGGCGACAAATCCGACTGCCAACCCGAAGAGTTCTTCGTCACGGGCACGCAAAACCTCAACTCCAACGAAGGCATCGGATTGCGTGTCGACTTCACGCCCCCCGACGTCTCTCAGATCACGAACCTTCAGACCTCTGCAGGTGAAGGCAGCGTGCGCTTGACCTGGGATCAAGCCGCAACCACCGACATCTACGCGTTCCGCCTCCTTTGCGCGGATGCGAACGACGATGGCTTGCCCGGTCGGGGCTACATGCCGCTCACGACCTACGACGAGGCGATCGGCAACATCTACGTCACGGCCTCGAACCTCTGCCCGGACGGGCCGTTCAGCCCCCGCCCCGACGAAGGCCTCGAGGGCGCCACCAGTACGACCGGCACCGACTCGGGGACGGAGGAAAGCAGCGGAATCGAATCCGGCACGGACGACGATACGACGGCCGCGGACGAGTTCGCGGCTCTCTATGCCACCGCCACGGATAGTGGCACGGCGACGTCGGGCTTCGACACCGACACCGACACCGAGAGTTCGGGTAGCGGTACGATCGGAACCGAGGGGGACTCGGGCGAAACCTCTGGGGTCGACACCGCCGATGACTCGGGCACAGCCGAACCACGCCCGACGACGGGCATCCGCTCGCTCGACTGGGAGTATGTCTGCAGCGACAGCCTCGGTGCCACCGCGCAGAGCGTTCGCGTCGACGGCCTCGAGAATGGTCAGCAGTACCAGTTCCTGCTCGTCGCCTACGACCAGTCCGGGAACCCTATGGAAGTCGGCTCCGTCCAATTCGAGACCCCACGCGCGACGACCGACCTGTGGGAGCAATGCGAAATGCAAGGCAACGTGTGCGGCGACGGCGGCTTCTGTAGCGTCGTGCCAGGCAAGCCGCGGACCCAGGCCGTGCTGCTCTGGTCGCTTGCCGCGTCGCTCGGGTTCATGGCTCGCCGCCGCCGCGGCATCGTCCGCGTGAATCCGCGGAGGGATCGCCGATGATCACCGCGTTCGCGCCCTATGTGCTCGTGCTCGCGTCCACGCCGCCTTCGGAGGCGGCGATCCGACGCGACGCCACGGTCGACCTCGAGCCCCCGCCCAAGAAGAAGGGCCTCTACAAACCGCCCGGCTCCCCGCAGCGGTGGGAGATCGAGATCAAGTTCGGCCCCTACGTCCCCGATGTCGATCGCAACTATTCCGGCGTCGGCTTCGGGCCGTACGCCACGATCTTCGGCGAGACGAACGACAACGGCGTGACGATCGACGAGCCCAAGTGGCGGGTGATGCCCGTGCTCGCTGCCGAGTGGCAGTTCGCCTACGTCGCGGGCCGCTTCGGGCTCGGCCTCCAGGTCGGCTTCTTCCGCGCGAAGGCCAACGCACCCTACGAGGACGCGGCGCCGACGGACGAGAGCGTGCGCAGCAGCGCAGACGAGGTCCGGTTCGGCATGGTCCCGCTCGCGCTCCAACTCGTCTATCGCTTCGAGATGCCGGCCGATCGCTGGGGGATCCCCATCGTCCCCTACGCCAAGTTCGGGCCCGTGTACGCGTTCTGGTGGTCACGCGACGGCAGCGGCTCGCTCTCGCGCAACAGCGAAGGCGAGCCCGGGCACGGCGGAACGTGGGGCTGGCAGGTGAACGCCGGCGGCATGCTGCGACTCGACGCGATCGAGCCGCGCCTGGCCCGCTCGGTCGACAAGGCGACGGGGATCAACCACACGTACCTGTTCGGCGAATATCAGCTGAGCCAGATCAACAACTTCGAGGTCGGCGACGCCATGAGCCTCGGCGACGGCACGTGGTTCGCCGGGCTCGCGATCGAGTTCTGAACCCGAACGCGGGGTGAGGACCCACGGTGGGGTGGCCAAGCTTCGCGGTGAACGTCTGGACGGCGCTCTCGTTCACCGAGGCGCCGCAGGAGCGCGATGCCGCCGACGCGAGCCCGCCCGAGCCTACGTCCGAAACCGAGGACGCGCTTCGCCGGCAGGTCCGCGTGCGGCGTCCATCCCACGAGGATGCCCAACGCGAACTCGATCGCACCCAGCCTGGATTCGCGCGCGTGCTCGAGGTCCGCGTCGACGAGGGCGCCACCCCGGCGGATGCGCTCGGCCGCGTCCTTGCGCGCTCTCCGGGGGTGTACGTCCGCTCTCTGGGCGGCCTTGGGCAGTTCTCGGCGGTGCAGATCCGTGGGAGCGCAGCCCAGCAGGTGCAGCTCTTCCTCGAGGGGGTGCCACTCAACAGCAGCTTCGCAGGGTTGGTCGATGTTTCGTCGGAGCCGCTCGATGGCCTGTCACGGGTGGAGATCTACCGAGGCTACGTTCCGATCGGCTTCGGCGGCGCAACGCTCGGCGGGGCGATCAACCTGCGGAGCGTCGCCGCGACGACACCCACGACGACCTGGTCTGCATCCATGGGGGCGGGCTCCTTCGGGACACGAGAAGCCCGCGTGGCCATGCGCGTCGGCCTGGGTGCGCGCCCCTGGGCACTCGGCGTGAGCGCCAGCTACGGGGGCAGTGAAGGTGACTTCCTGTACTTCAACGACGGGGGGACGCCGCGCATCGAGACCGACGACCGCGACCTCGCCCGCGAAAACAACGACTACGATCGGGTCTCCGCGCAGGTCACGATGCACGGCCGACCTCGGAACCTAGAGGTCGCTCAGGTGCTGCGCGGCAACTGGCGCGGATACGGGATCCCAGCCTCGGGCGCGATCGCGGAGTCGCAGGCGCGACAGCAAGAGTTCGTGGTGCGCTCCGTGACACGGATACGGTTCGAACGTCGAGCGCCCCGGCACCCCGAGTTCACGTGGATCTTGGGCCTCGCCGCGGGCGGTCGGCGCTACCGCGATCCGCTCGGCCAGGTCGGGGTGGGCACCGATGACGAGACCAGTGTGAGTTTCGACGCCTACGTGTCGCCGCGCATGTCGATCCCGCTCTGGAGGGGCGCCAACCTCGGGCTCGTCGCCGACGCACGGGCGGAGTTCGTCTCGGTCGACGAATCGCCGCCAACGAATAGCCCGGTCGATCCGCTCACCACGGGCGATGCAAATCGCTCACGCCTGAGCACGGGCGTCGGCTTCGAGCTCGATCAACGCTTGTTCCGCGACGTCTGGCAGCTGGTCCCGGCGGTGCGAATCGACGCCTACGCCAGCCGTTTTCGCGTTCCACCGGGCGAGGGCGAAATCTCCGATGCCGGTCGCGACGAGCGTCGGTTCGCCGCGTCCCCCCGCTTCGGCACCCGGATCGCGCTGGTCGAGGGCGCGCAGCTGCGGGGCAGCGCCGGGCGCTACTTCCGGGCGCCGACGTTGTTCGAGTTGTTTGGCGACCGAGGCTTCGTCGTCGGCAACGAAGGCCTACGGCCCGAGCGCGGATGGACCGTCGACGGCGGTGCCGTCTACGACCTTGTCCAACGCAGCTGGTCGCTGTATGCCCAAATCGCGGGCTTTGCCACGTGGAGCGAAGATCTGATCCAGTTCGTTCGATCCGGCCCCGTCGTGCGTCCCGTCAACGTCTCGTCCGCCCGCGTCCGAGGGCTCGAGTCTGCCTTACGCGTCACCGTATTGCAGCGGATCGTCGAGATCGACGCCAACTACACCCTGCTCGACTCGCGCAACGGGAGCCCGGAAGCCGAGCAATCGGGCCAACCCCTTCCCGGTCGCCCCCGGCACGACGCCCGCCTGCGTTTGGGCGGAGGCTACCCCTTCCCGATCGCGCGCAGCTTCGAACCCCGCATCGCGTACGAGCTCGAGTTCATCGGCGAAACCTCGCTGGATCTCAGCCATCGTTACCGCGTGGGCCCTCGCCTGCTGCATTCTTTGGTGTTCGAAGCGCGGTTTCTCGGTCTCCACGTGGGCGTCGAGGTCCGCAACCTCGCGGATCTCCGGCGTACGGAGATCGTGCCCGCAGCGGGCCCCCCCGATCCGATCCCGGCGCCGATCAGCGACTTCATCGGGTACCCGCTTCCCGGTCGAAGCGTGTTTGCACGCGTGACGATCGATGCGAATCTCCTCGCCTCCTCGAGATGACCCCTTGAGCATGCCACGCTTCTCACGCATCACCGCCGCACTCCTCACCGCGACGGTCATCGGCTGCAGTGAAGCCGATGACGACACCGACCAGGACGACTCGTCGTCCGGCTCGGCAACGGGGATCGGGACGGGCACGACCACCGGGACAGGCACGACCACGGGAACGGGCACGACCACCGGTACCGGTACCGACACCGATGCCGACGAGCTTCCGCCCGCCGGCTACCCCTCGCCGCTTTCGGCCTGCACCCTCGACGTCGCGGCGCCCACCCGCTTCGTCGTGAGCTCGACCGACCACCAGACCGGCGCCGTGGGTCTCGTCGACATCGCCACCCGGGCGGTGCACCGCGATCTCGCGCTCGCCCAGACCGACATCGCGCTCGCGTACACAGGCGACCGCGTGTACTCGATTCAGCGCTTCGGCTTCGACTACCTCGACATTCTCGATCCCGCGGCGCTCGCCCTGCTCGGCGAGTTCTCTGTCACGGTCGCGAGCCAGACGGAGTCCGCGAACCCGCACCGCGTCGTCGTCGACGCCCAAGGCGAGGCGTACGTGACCCGGTATGGCTCTCCGTTGCTCGGCGTGTTCAGCGTGACCGATCCGGCCATGGTGGTCCCGGTGAGAGACCTCGACCTCACCGCACTCGCGGACGCGGACGGCAAGCCCGAGATGAGCCAGCTCATTCCTTGTGGCGACGTCGCCTTCGTCAGCATCGAGCGCCTCGACGCGAACTGGACCCCCGTGGACCAGACGTATCTTGTGCCGTTCAACCTCACGACCGATCAGTTCTACGACTTCGCTCCAGGGACCGAGATCGACGGAATTCCCTTGCTCGGAACAGGCGCCGGGACGGTTCGCCTCGATCCTCGCGACGCGAGCGCGCGCACCGTGCTCGTCCTCAACTCGGGGCTTGAAGCCGTCGACCTCGCGGCAGGGACCACGAGCTCCGTGATCGATTCCGCGGTCCTCTACGCGGCGGGCTTCACCGCATGGCAGATCCGGAGCTTCGACGTCACCGCCGACGGCATGGTCTACCTCGTGCTCGCCAACGCCGATTTCACCGTGCACAGCCTCTATCGCGCCTCCCTCACGGGCGCCGGGGCCGATCTCACGATGGTCGCGACGGGCCTCCAAACGGTGACGGGCCACATCGAGGTCGTCGGGAGCGAGGCGTGGATCGTGGACACGACCACCGGCAGCTCGGGCTTGCGGATCTTCGACATCGCGACAGGCACGGAGCTCCCAGGCTCCCCAGTCGCCGTAGGCCTGCCCCCGTACGGACTGCTCGGGATCCCCTAGACCTCGGCCTAGACCTCGAAGGTCAGGCCTTCCTTGAGCAGGCGACGGTACGCCCTCGCATCGAACCGGTAGAGCCGGGACGGTCGATGCGAGACGCCCGTCTCCTGCTCCTCGAGTTCGTCGAGGATCTCCATCTTCAGGATCGCGCGCCGGAAGTTGCGCTTGTCGAGCGTCCGCGCGAGCACCACCTCGTAGAGGCGTTGAAGGGCCCCCAGCGTGAACTTCTTGGGTAGCAACTCGAACCCGATGGGGTGCGTTCGGACCTTGGTGCGCAAACGTTCGAGCGCGACCGCGACGATCTCTTTGTGATCGAACGCGAGGTCGGGGAGCTTCTCGATCGAAAACCACCGCGCGGATTGGGCGTCCGTGCCCGCGACGATCTCATGCGCCTCGGGCCGGACGAGCGCGTAGTAGGCCACCGTGACCACGCGCTCCCGAGGGTCGCGGTCGAGGGCGCTGAAGGTCTGCAACTGCTCGAGGAACACCTCCCCGAGCCCCGTCTCTTCGGACAGCTCGCGTCGCGCGGCGTCCTCGGTGGTCTCGTCCATGTGCACGAAACCGCCAGGCAGCGCCCAGGCCCCGACGAACGGGGGGAGCTTCCGCTCGATGAGGAGGAGCTCGAGGCTCTCTTCGCCGAGCCCAAACACGACGCAGTCGACCGTAAGGGCCGGCCGCGGGTAGGCGTAGCTGTACGGTTCCCCCGCCATCTCGGCCTACGCTACCTCGGCGCGCGGCGGCGGGGCAGCGCCCGATTGGGGCGGGGCGTAGCGAGCTTGAGCTGCTTGGGGGAGATTCGGATTTCCGCGCGCATGCCCCAATCGAAGCGGATCCCGTCGCTCTCGATGCCGTCGCCGAACACGACCCCGCCCTCGTCCATGCGGGAGATCACTTCGAGCGGGACCTCCCCGTCGACGATCCCTTCCGTGAGCTCGACGGACGTGGACACGCTGGGAAAGGCCTCACGCACGAAGTAGGCGAGGCGCCGATCCGTCGGCCCCGGCAAATGGAGCTCGCCCCGCCGCTCTCGGGTGATCGAGCGCGCCCACCCGCTCGCCCCGGTCCCGGTGGAGACGATGATCCCCGAGGAGCTGTGCCGCGCGTCGACACCGCGATGGCGCACGACATAGCGGGCCGATTGGTGTGAACGGTGGCCCAGGAACACCTCGTTGAGCGCGTGGAGGGTCTGCCCGTCGTCGAGGCGCGCCTCCACCATCGTGCGGGCCTCGGTCTCGATCTCACCGTGGGCCGCAGCGGCGATCAGCTGCACGGCGGTCGCCACGTCGAGCGGCACGAGGATGCCCTCGTAGGCGCCCGGCGAGGGTTGCACACCGAGGACAGGCTGACCGTCGAGGTACTTGGCCACGTTCGCGACGAGACCGTCTTGGCCGATCACGACGACGATGTCCTCCGGTGTGAAAAGGAACCGCGGAAGGTCGTCGCGCTGCACGTGGTTTCTCCGCCAATCGAGCGGCACGGCGGCCATGACCCGCTCCACGGCCTCCGCTTGTTGCTGATGACGCGACTGCACCGCCTCCAAAGTCTGGCCGCGCGAGCGGAGGAAGAAATCGGCCTGCGCAGAGGTGGCATGCCGCTGCTGCAGGCCATGGAACTCGGTCGCGCGCGTGACGAGCACGACCCGCGGCGCGAGGCTCATCGCGCACGCTCCGGCTGCGCGGCGATCTGATCGAGCACGCTCCGGACGAGGTCCGGGTTGATGTTCAGATGCTCGATCTGCAGGTGCTTGGCGATCTCTTCCGCGGCGAGCCCCATCATGACGACGGGGGGAAGCTCGCGATAGACATCGACCCGGTTGCGCTCCGCGTCCACGCGGGCTTGCTCGACCGCAGCGATCCGCTCTGCCTCTGCCGCGGCTTCGAGCCGTACCCGCTCACCGCGTGCGACCGCCTTGACGCGCGCAGCCTCGGCGCTCTCCGCCGCCTCCATCCGCGCGTTCTGCCCCTCCTGGGCGATCAGCTGCTCGCGCTGCTTGGACAACTGGATCTGGTTGTTGAGCTCGTTCTCGGCGATCGCCCGTTCCTTCTCCACCGCCAGCGCGCGGCGTTGGAACATCGCTTCATCCGCCGCCTGCTGGAGCGCTTCACGGGTTGGGGTCTGCAGCGCCTTCTCCAGCTCCGGCGTGGGCGAGACGTCGCTGAGGCGAACATCGACGACCTCGATCCCCAGCGATGCCAGCCCCGCGTCTGCGAGCAGCGCGGTCTCGATCTTCGTTTGCATGACACCAAACCCCTCCGTGAGGAGCGTCTGCACGGGTGCCTGGGCGACGTGTTGCAGCGCGACCTGCTGCGCGAGGCCAGTGAGCAAGCTCGCGAGCTGCTCGAGTGGCTGATGGCGATGCAACCCCGACGCGAGGTCGATGGAAAAATCGATGCGCTCGGCGAGCTGCTCGGCGTTGAGGACGCGATAGGTGATCACGCCTTGCACGGTGACGTCCTGGAAGTCTCGCGACCGCGCCGTCAGTAGAAACTGCAGGTTCCGATCGTCCACGGGGACCTCGGCGATCGCAGCCGCCATCGGCCGGAACCAAAACGCGACGCCTCGCCCGCTTCGCACGACTTTGCCGCCCCGATACGCGAGGACGTGGCTCGTCGCTTCCGCGCGCAAGTGCCGCACCCAGGGGTATCTCCTGATCTCCGCCATGTTCCTTCTTTCTTCGTGTCCATCTTACACTTAGAAAGTGTAAGTTCAACACGAACATCGTGAACAAACTTCGTCAACCTACGAGCGCGAGGGAGAAGTCATCCATTCGACCCAATTGGTAGGATCGTTCCCATCATCGAAGCGCGGGACGAATCGCGGCAAGCTGCTACAGTGGGAGCAACGCGGAGTCTTGAGATGGACACGCCCACGCATTGTCCCTACTGTGCGTTTCAGTGCGGGATGACCGTTCGCGTCCGAAGCGGCGGTCACGACGGAGACGATCATCCTTCGGATCGGAGCACGTTGACCAACCTCGAGGGGAGGGTCTTGATGCGACGCAAGGCCGTGACACCGCCGCCGCAGGTGCGCACCGATCTCGAGATTCTCTCGCTCATTGCTCATCGCCTGGGCCGCGGAAGGTTCATCGAGACCGATCCGGAGCGCGTCTTCGCAGAGCTCGCGAAGACCAGCGCGGGGGGTATCGCCGACTACGCAGGCCTGAGCTACGCGCGGCTGCAAACCGACGACGCGCTGTTCTGGCCCTGTCCCGCACCCGATCATCCCGGGACCCCGCGCCTGTTCGCCGACCCGTTCCCAACGCCCGATGGGCGAGCCCGATTCCACACGACGGGCCTGGACCAGAGCGCCGACGCGGCCGATCCCCTCACCGAAGAGTTCCCATTCTACCTCACGACCGGGCGCCTGCTCGCCCACTATCAAACGGGCTCGCAGACCCATCGCTGCGCCAGCCTCGAGAGTGCAGAGCCTGAACCGTTTGCGCAGATCCATCCACAACTGGCGGCGACCTTCGGCCTCGGGCAAGGCGATTGGGTGACGCTCCGGACGCGCCGTGGCGCCGCGGTCATGCGCGTGCGCCTGAGCGGCGACATGCGCCTCGATACCGTTTTCGTCCCGTTCCATTGGTCCGGTCCCGCCCGCGCCAACACGCTCACGCCGCGGGTCCTCGATCCCGCGGCTCGGATCCCTCAGTTCAAGCTCAGCGCGGTCGCCCTCGAACGCACCCTCAACCCCTAGGAGCGCCATGAAGTCCACTCCCAAGTTCATTCAAGGAATCTTCAACTTCGAGGGGCGCGGCCTCGCTGCACCACAACCCTTGGCCGAGGGCATCTCCTACCAGGTGCCGGGGGACAAGCGCGCGCAGCTCATCTACATGCGCGCGGGCAACTCCTCAGAAACGCTCGTCACGTTGGTGCTGACGCGCGACGGCAAGACGATGCGCTACTTCCCCATCGGCGCGCAGGCGAGCCTCCACGTCCCCCTGGCCGTGGTCGAGGACATCTTTCCCGAGAGCGTCCTGCAGATCTTGGTCGCCGCGCCCACCGGGGTGACCGGCAGCATCGTGCTCGACTTCGGATTGCTCGAGATCGACTGACGGAGGCCGCAATGAGCAAACAAAAATTGGTCGTCATTGGCAACGGCATGGCAGGCGCGCGCACGGTGGAGGAGATCCTCCAACGTGGCGGCTCGAGCTCGTTCGACATCACCATGTTCGGCGACGAGCCGTACGGCAACTACAACCGCATCCTGCTTTCGAACGTCGTCAACGGTTCGCAGGATCCCACCGAAATCTTCCTCAACAGCTTGCCGTGGTACGAGGAAAACGGCATCCGCTTGTTCGCGGGCGAGCGGGTCACCCACATCGACCGCCACGCCAAGCGGGTCTACGGCGCCAAGGGGACCGAGGTCCCCTACGACAAACTCATCATCGCCACGGGGAGCCGAGCGTTCATTCCGCCCATGGAGAACATCTACGGAGCGGATGGCAACCTGCTCGACGGCGTCTTCGGTTTCCGGACGCTCGACGATTGCAACGCGATCATCTCGCGCGCGCAACGGTCCAGGACCGCCGCGGTGATCGGCGGCGGCCTGCTCGGCCTCGAGGCCGCCCGGGGGCTGATCGGCTACGGGTGCACCGTGCACGTGATCCATCTGGCGGGCACCTTGATGAACGCCCAGCTCGACGCCGCGGCCGGCGGTATGCTCAAGACGGCGATGGAGCAGATGGGCGTGCACGTCCACCTCAATCAGTCCACCCAGGCCGTGCTCGGCACCGACCGGGTCGAGGGTCTGCGCTTCAAGGACGGCACCACGCTCGAGTGCGACCTCGTGGTGGTCTCGGCGGGGATCCGGCCAAACTCCGAGATCGGTCGCGAGTGCGGCCTGACGGTGGAGCGAGCGATCGTCGTGGACAACCACATGCGTTCGGTCGACGACCGCAACGTCTATGTCGTCGGCGAATGTGCCCAGCACCGGGGCATGGTCTATGGATTGGTGGCCCCGCTTTGGGAGCAAGCCAAGGTCCTCGCCGATCACATCACCGCCAAGAACCTCGACGCCGCCTACCACGGTTCCAAACTCGCGACCAAGCTCAAGGTCATGGGGGTGGAGGTGGCGGCCATGGGTGTGCCGGATGCGACGGACGAGGGCGACGAGGTCGTCCAGTTCTTCGAGCCCAAGCGCGGGCAGTACAAGAAGCTCATCATTCGCAACGGCCGTCTCGCGGGCGCCATCATGATGGGCGACCTGAGCAAGGCCGGCTATCTGATGCAGGCCTTCGACAAGAACACGCCGCTGCCCGAGGAGCGCCTCTCGCTCCTGTTCGACATCGGCGCGCCCGCCAAGACGGTCACGTTCGCGGAGATGCCCATGGACGCTCAGGTCTGCAACTGCAACGGCGTCTCCAAGGGAGCCATCGGCGCCTGCGTGAGCGCCGGCAAGCGCACGGCCAAGTCGGTGATGGCCGCGACCCGGGCTGGGATGGGCTGCGGTTCCTGCAAGGGCATGGTGAACGATCTCGTCGCCTTCTTCTGCGGCGGCGCCGCGGAGGAGGATCCCACCGTGCACTACTACGTGCCGGGGATCCCGATGACCAAGGCCGAGCTCATCGCGGCCGTGCGCGCGCAGGGGCTTCGTTCGGTCTCGGCCGTGTTGGCCGCGTTCTCCAACGGCACGGAAGACCCTGGGAGCAAACCGGCGCTCGATTCCCTGATGCAGGTGATCTGGCGCGGCGAGTACGACGACGAGCCCGATGCGCGATTCATCAATGATCGCGTCCACGGGAACATCCAAAAGGACGGCACGTTCTCCGTGATCCCCGAGCTTCCCGGGGGGATCTGCACGCCCGATCAACTGCGCAAGATCGCGAACGTGGCGGACAAGTACGCCGTCCCGCTCGTCAAGCTCACCGGTGGCCAGCGCATCGACCTCGTCGGCATCAAGAAAGAGGACCTTCCGGGCGTCTGGAGCGACCTCGACATGCCGGCGGGGTGGGCCTGGGGAAAGAGCTACCGGACCTGCAAGAGCTGCATTGGCATCGAGTACTGCCGATTCGGTCTCGGCCACAGCATGGACCTCGCCACACGGCTCGAGAAGCGCTTCCGTGGGCTCTATAGCCCCGCGAAGCTCAAGTTGGCGACGGCCGGGTGCCCGCGCAATTGCTCGGAGGCCTACGTCAAGGACGTGGGCGCCGTGGCGGTGGAGGGCGGCAAGTGGGAGATCTACATCGGCGGCGCCGCCGGGGCGGAGATCCGCAAGGGAGACCTCCTCTGCGTCGTCGACAGCGAGGAAGCGGTGATACGGATCTCCGGGCGCTTCATCCAGTACTACCGCGAAAATGCGAAGTACAAGGAACGGACCTACAGCTTCGTTCCGCGCGTCGGCCTCGATCGGATCCGTTCGATCATCGTGGATGATAGCGAAGGGATCGCCGCCGCGCTGGATGCCGCGCTCGAGGAGTCCTGCAAAGCCACGCGCGACGTGTGGCTCGACCGCGACGAACCCCGGACGCCCAATCAGTTTCTCAACGTATTACCCCACGGAACCACGACATGAAACGAATCGTACTTGGGAGCGCCTCCGAGATCCCACCGGGCGAAGGACGCAACTTCATGCTCGGTCGGCGCCAGGTCGCCGTGTTTCGTACCCGCTCGGGTGACGTGTTCGCGACCCAATCGCATTGTCCGCATCGGCAGGGACCCCTTGCCGACGGCCTCGTCGGTACGGGCACGGTCGTGTGCCCCCTGCACGAGTGGCAGTTCGACCTCTCCACGGGGAAGTCGCTCAACGGCACGTGCAACATCGAGGTCTATCCGGTGGCTCAAGACGAAAGCGGCATTCTGACCGTCGAGCTCCCCAGCGAAGACAACTGAGCGCCGCTTGGCAGCCAGTGAAACCGAGGTCGGGAGAGACCGAGCGGCCTCCCCGACCTCACGAACCCCAGCTCATCTCGCTCGCCCCCCCACGGACGACGCGGGCGAGCAATGAGCGTGCGGAGTTCAAACGGGTCGCCGCTCGAGGATCGGTGCGTGGCGTACGCGCCCCCAAGCGATGAGCGCGGCGATGGCTCCCACCACGAAGTTCACGGGAAGCGACGCGAACTCGCCCCGGAGCAGATGAAAGCCCGCCGCGAGCACCATCACGAGGACGAGCGCCGCGGCTGCCAGGGGGGTCAGCCAAGGGCGGATGCGCGTAGCGGCAGGGAGCACGAGGCCGAGCGCGCCCGCGAGCTCAGAGATCCCGATGAACCGGATGAGAAACGGCGCCGACGCCACCCACGGCATGCCTTGCGCCAGCTCCGAGATCGGCGTGAAGGTCTTGAAGAACCCGGCAAAACCGAACAGCGCCGCGAGCAGCACCTGCCCGACCCAGAGTGAAACGTGCCAGATGCGGCCCTTACGGTCTCTAGAATGCGTGGACATAGAACTCCTTGGTCCGGTGGTTACCTTCTTGTGCCTGGTTACCGATCGTGACCACGGCTAACCTTGGGGGCGAACCCATGGCCGCGCAAGAAGGCACATCCCTGTCACCAAGCCACACCGAATGCCCCCAGCAGGGTCACGAGGCGTGCCTCGCCACCCGCGACGTCCTGACCCGCGTGGGCGACAAATGGAGCGTGTTGGTCGTGGGCACGCTGCAAGGTCGCCCCAGACGCTTCGCCGAGCTCCGGCGCGCCATCGAGGGCATCTCCCAGCGCATGTTGACGTTGACCCTGCGCGGCCTCGAACGCGATGGCCTGGTCACGCGCACGGTGTTCGCGTCGGTCCCCCCACGGGTGGAATACGACCTGACGCCGCTCGGCAGGACGCTGCTCGAGCCGGTGCGCGCGCTCTCCACATGGGCGCAAGAAAACCGTCACGCGATCCAGCAAGCCCGCCTCGCGTTCGACGCCCGCGGCGAGTCCGAGGCCGTGGGATAGACCTACGCCGCCGCCTCGGCGCTCTTGTCTCCGAATCGATCGTAGAGGAACCGCAGGATCTCGTTGCGCACGCGATAGTACTCCGGCTCCTCCGCGATGCTCTCTCGCGTTCGGGGGCGTGGAAACGAGACGTTGTAGATCTCGCCGATCGTCGCAGCAGGACCGTTCGTCATCATCACGATGCGATCCGAGAGCAGCACCGCCTCATCGATCTCGTGCGTGATCATGAGCCCGGTCGTCCCGGACTGCGACCAGATTCGCATCAGCTCGTCTTGCATCTCCTCGCGCGTGATCGCATCGAGGGCGCCGAACGGCTCGTCCATGAGGAGAATCCGGGGCTCGAGGGCGAGCGCACGGGCGATCGAGACCCGCTGCTTCATCCCGCCCGAGATCTCCGAAGGGAGCTTGTCCAGCGCGTGGGCGAGCCCCACGAGCTCGAGATACCGCACGGCCCGGTCTTTGAGCTTGGAGGACGACTCGTGTGCGAACAGCCGGTCACTCCCGCGCCGGGCGTAGCGAACCGCGAACAAGACATTCTCGAGCACGGAGAGCCAGGGGAGCAGCGCATAGTTTTGGAACACGAGCATACGATCGGGGCTCGGGCCCACGACCTGCTTGTCGTCCAGTAACACCCCCCCGCGCGAGACCGAGGTCAGCCCCGCGGCCATGCTGAGGACCGTGGATTTTCCGCATCCGGAGTGCCCCATGATCGAGACGAACTCACCTTCGCGGATCTTGAGCGAGACGCCAGCGACGGCGACGAAATCCTCTCCGCCCGAGGAGAAGATCTTGGTGAGGTCGGTGAGTTCCAAGACGGTGTTGCTCATACGTCACGCGGCTGCGATGGGTCCGCGAGCGAGGTCGCTCGGCGAGGTTGGAGAGGCGCGCCGGATCGTGAGGGCTTGCAGGTATTCGGCGGGGGCACCGGGATCGAACAACGGCCCTCCCACCACGGAAAGTGGCGCGAGGTCCTGCGCCGCGAGCTCGGTGCCCACCTGCCCTGCCGCTTCACGCAAGACCGACTCGAGGTAGACCTGCTCGTACACGCCGCGCGCGGCTCCAAAGGCGCATTGACCCCAGCGGTCGAGCTGTGCCATGAGCCACAGGGTCTCGTTGGTGCGGCAGAGATTCGCGCTGTCCTGGGAGAAGACGACGAAGTCCTCGAGCTTCGCCTGCATGCCATGGCCGTAGTCGTAGGGTCCCGTGAGACAGGCGGTGAACTGCCGCGGGCGGCCCCCCACGTACTCGCGCTTGGCGAGCAGCTCGGGGGCCTTCTCCGCCCGGTACTCGGGATCGTCACAAAGCGCGCACGCCTCGAGCAGCGCCGAGACGAGCGCGAGGTGAGTCTTGGGAAACCGTCGCGCCCAAGCGCTCGAAACCCCGAGCACCTTCTCCGGGTGGTGCGCCCAGATGTCCGCGTCCGTGGCACACACGAACCCAAGGCGCGCCTGCACGGCGCGCAGGTTCCAAGGTTCGCCCACGCAGTAGCCCGAAATGTTGCCCGCCTCCAAGTTCGCCACCATCTGAGGCGGCGGGATCACGACCAGCTCGAGGTCCTCGTCGGGATCGATGTTTCCCTCGGCGAGCCACGCCCGCAGGAGCAGATTGTGCATCGAGGCGGGGTGCACCATGCCAAACGTCAGCGGCGCCAGCTCGCCATCGCGACGCGCCGCACACAAGCGCTCGAGGCCCGCGCGATCCGTGACACCAGCCTCGTACAGCGTCCGCCCGAACGTGATCGCATTCCCTCCCCGACTCAGCGTCATCGCCGTGCAGACCGGGAAGGGCTCACGGCCGCCGAGACCCAGCGTCTCCGCGATGGGCATGCCCGTCACCATCTGCGCGGCGTCCAGGCGTCCCTCACGAAGGCCGTCCGAGATCGACTTCCAACTCGGTTCCCGCGAAAGGCGTACCTTGAGCTTGTGGCGCGCGAACAACCCTTCTTGGAGGGCGACGGCGAACGGCAGACAATCGAGGAGCGGGACGAAGCCGACTTCGAGCTCCTCCTTTTCGAGGCCGCTGACAAACGCGGGGACGCCCTGGGGGACCGTCTCCGCGGGCGAGCGGATGGGCGTGCTCGCCTTGCTCTTCTTGCACTTATTGAGGAAGTAGAGCAGCTCGCCGCGCTGCTTGTAGTAGCTCGGATGGTCGATCACCGCGATCCGCTCGCGCGGGCGAGGCAGGTCCACGGTCATGATCTCGGCCACTCGCGCCGCAGGCCCATTGCTCATCATGACGATCCGATCCGAGAGGAGCAGCGCTTCCTCGACGTCATGGGTGACCATGAGCACCGTGATGCGGTTGGCTTCCCAGATCTTGACGAGCTGATCTTGGAGTTTGGCCCGCGTCAATGCATCCAGCGCGCCGAACGGTTCGTCCAGCAGCAGCATACTCGGCTCTACCGCCAAACCGCGGGCGATCCCCGCCCGCTGCTTCATGCCGCCGCTCACCTGGTGCGGAAACCGGTCCGCGGCCTTGGTGAGGTGGACGATGTCGATGTAGTGCTGGACACGGCTGCGCCTCTCCGCCGCTGGCTTGTCGCCGTGGACGCGGTCCACCGCGAGCGCGACGTTCTGTCGCAGCGTGAGCCATGGCAAGAGCGAGTGGTTTTGGAACACCACCATGCGCTCGGGGCCCGGACCCTCCACGCTCTTGCCCCCAACGACGATGCTGCCGCTCGTCTTGTCGACCAAGCCCGCCACGAGATTGAGGACGGTGGATTTGCCACAACCCGAATGCCCGATGACCGAGATGAACTCCCCTTTCTCGATTTGGAGGTCCACCCCTTTGAGCGCCACGAACGGCTCACCACTGCGCGAGCGGAACGTCTTGTCGACCTTCTCGAGGCTCACGTGCGCCATTGCCCTGTCATGTCCGTTGTGCTCTGCGCGGTCAAGGGAAAGCGTCGAGCACACCCTCGCGAATGAATCGTCACAACGTGTCCGGAAAACCACCCGAAATGTCTGGCGCAACACGCGTCCCACCCATGCGTCGTATCCTCTCGCCATGAACCTCGCACGACGATGGGGACCCCGTCTGTTCGCGTGTCTCCTCGCGAGCGTGGGTCTCACCCCTTCCGCGTTCGCCGAGCCTCCCGCGAGCGCGCCATCCTACGCGTGGGGTCGATTTACGTTCGCGGGCGGCACGTCCCAGATCAACGCGATGCACACGGCAATCGAGGAGGTGGTCTCCGCGATGAACTTCGTCATTCGACCGATCGCGCGGTCGCGCTTGCAGAAAGCGAACTATCCGTCCACCGAACTCACGATTTCCAGCGCTGGCGGTCAGATCCACGTCGTGCGTCCAGGCATGGCCGTGGTCGCAGCTCCCGAAGACGGGTCCTTCGTGCCCTGGACCGGCAAGGACGGGGACGAGTTCAAAGTCCGTCACCGATTCGTGACGGAGCGAAAACTCGTTCAGGAGTTCTACGGCGACGGGAACCACTCCGTGAACATCTACCAAGTGAACGCGGATGGGACGCGTCTGCAGATCCACACCACCATCGAGGCGGACATGCTGCCCAAGGCGCTCAAGTATTCGATGACCTACCGCCGCGAAGCCGACTCGAAGGCGCCCAAGTAGCCCGCCGCGTTCGACCTCAAGAAGGCCAGCGCGCGGTCGACTCGAACTCCACCGCAGAGAGCCGGGCGGAGGACGGCGGCAGCGCTGCCGTGTCCGCAGGCGTCCACGGAAAGCGGACGGCAAGCGTCTGGAGCTCGGCGAGGAGCGCCGCCGCGGACGGAGGTCTGGCGTCGGCCGATTTGGCGAGGCACTGCATCACGAGGCTCGCCAACGGTTCCGGGATGCCCGGATCCAGGGCCTGTGGCGTTTGCGTGGCTTGAGCGATCAACATCTGCGCAGACGTCGCGGTGTCGAACACGAAGCGCCCCATGAGCAGCCAGTACATCACGCAGCCGAGGGCATAGAGGTCCGCGCGGCCATCGATGGCTTCGCCGCGCGCCTGCTCGGGAGCCATGAACGCGGGCGTCCCGACCACGAGCCCGACGATGGAGTGCAGCGCATCCTCGCGATCCGTGGCCTTCACGAGCCCGAAGTCGAGCACCTTGAGCCAGTCGTGAGCGCCGGGATGGGCGCAGAGGAACAGATTCGCCGGCTTGACGTCGCGGTGGACGAGCCCCTCGAGGTGAGCCTCGTGCAACGATTCGCACGCCTGCATCATCAGGTGGATCACGCGGCTCGGCGGCATCGGGCCCTCGTTGCAGACCGCATCGTGCAAGTCTTGGCCCTCGAGATACTCCATGACGTAGTAGAGGGTCCCCTCGTCGGTCACGCCGAAGTCGAGCACGGCGATCGTGTGATGCGAGCGCAGCGACGCCGCAGACCTCGCCTCGCGCGTGAACCTGGCGATCGCCTCGCGCCTCGCGTCTTCCCCGACCCCGGCGAGTTGTTCCGCCCGAATGAGCTTGACGGCGACGGGCCTCGCCAGGCGCGCATGCTCGGCGAGCCACACTTCCCCCATGCCTCCGGTGCCGATCCGTCGCTTGAGCTGGTAGGCCCCCATCCGTCGGGCCACGACGACCTTGGTCCGCAGTCCGTACATGAGCACGGCGAGCGCATAGGCCACGGCCGTCGCGACGAGGTCACCACGGAACGTCCCCACCCAGGCGATCCACCCCAGCTCGAATGCCGCCGCGACCCCGCGGGCGGCGAGCAACGCCGCGATGTCGGTCAACGTCGCGGAGACTCCCGCCACGGCCGCCGCTGCCGGGGAACACGGGATCAGCACCGGAAACAACAAGATCCCCACCGCCACCCGCGACCAGGGACCCGCCGGAAGCCCGATCGCATGCATCTCCACGCCCGTGAAGAACGTGATGAGCAGCAGATACGCGAAACCTACGTACACGATGCGCGTCCGCGTGAGCGTACGCCCGCGAGCGTACGCCGCGACGAGGAGCGACGCGCAGATCCGGATCCCTGCGATGAGCAGCGTCAGCCCCACGCGGTCAGGGTCCGAGGCCTCCTCGAGCAAGACGTCGATCGCCAGGTTCAAGGTGGCCGCACCCGCCACGAGGAGCCCGACGAAGGCGAGCCGCCGCGACGCCTCCCGCAGCATGTCGCTCGCCGGCTCGCGAACGGACGAATCGCCGACGAAGAAGTACGGGTGCGCCATTGGCCTAGGCGAAGGCCAGCTCGATCTGCCTTCGGGACAACGATACCCCCGTCAACTCCACGACGACACGATCGCCGATCGTCAGGGAGCGGCCCGTCTTGCCCCCCACCATCCTCGCGGACAGAGGATCGAGCTCGAAGGACTCCCGCGACTCGCGCTCGATGAGGCTGCGCCGCACCATGCCGTCCACGGGCGGGGCGTCGAGGGTGACGTACACGCCTGCCATCGACATGCCCGAGATCGTGCCCTCGAACTTGTCCCCAATCCGATCGCGCATGTACGCCGCGCAAAGCAGCGCCTTCGCGTCGCGCTCCGCCTGCACGACCGCGCGCTCGCGCTCGCTCGACCGCCGAGCGCGCTCCGTCGAGGCCTTCATCGCCGGCATGCGTGGGACGGGCTCGGGACCCGCGGGACCGCCGTTGCGCAACACCCACGCCTTCATCACGCGATGATTGATGAGATCGGGATAGCGCCGAATCGGGCTCGTGAAATGCGCATACGCCGGGGCCGCGAGCGCGAAGTGGCCAATGTTGTGCGTCGAGTACTCGGCCTGCGCCATCGCGCGCAACAGCAGTCCATGCAGGGCCTCACGCCGCGGATGGTCTTCGAGCTTGCGGAGGAACGACTGAAAGCCCTTCGCCTGCTCGAACTTCGCAGGATCGACCTCCACCCCGAGCAGTTCCGCGACGCCGCAAAACCGCTCGATCCGCTCCTCGTCGGGCTTGTCGTGGACGCGGTACACGACGGGGAGCCGGTGCTTGACGGCGATGCGCCCGACCGCCTCGTTGGCAGCCACCATCAGCTCCTCGATGAGGTTGTACGCGCGGCCCATGCCAGGGTTGTCGCGCGCCGGCACGATGTCGCGGACGCGCTCCGGATCGTCCTGGTCGAGCAGGACTTTGATCTCCGGGAGGTTGAGCTCGATGGCACCTCGGCGCAGGCGGGCCTTGTGCAGGCGATCGGACGCCTCGCGAAGATCCAGTACTCGCTCCTGGACGTCCTCGGGCAGGCGTCCCTCCCCGAGCAACACCTCCGCGACCTGACCGTAGGTGAGGCGCGCGGCGCTGCGGATGACCGCTGCGCAGACTTCGGGTTCCCCCACCTTCCCCGAAGGATCGAGCTCGAACGACACGACCATCGCGCAGCGCTCCTTCTTGGGCACGAGCGAACAGATTCCGGCGCTCAGCGGCATGGGGAGCATGGGGATCACGCGCGAGGGCAGATACGTGGAGAAGCAGCGCGTGATCGCCTCCGTATCGAACACGTCGTCCTCGGACACGTAGTGCGAGACATCAGCCACGGCCACGCGCACCCGCATCACCGCGTTGGTCCGGTCGGACCCGCTGAGCAGCTCCACGAACACCGCGTCGTCGAAGTCCCGAGCGTCGGGCGGATCGATCGTCATGAAGTCGAGTTCGGTAAAATCGACGCGGCCCTCGCGGTCCGACTTGCGCACGCGCGTCGCGACCTCCTCCGCAGCGCTCAGCACCGGAGCGGGCATCAGCGGATCGACCCCGTGTTCGATCAGGATCCGCGTCTCTTCCGTGGCCAAGGATCCCGGAGGCCCGAGCGCTTGCTCGACGCGGACCGTGATCGTCTCGTTCCACGGATCGGGGTAGTCGATGATGCTGCCGACGACGACGAGCCCCGCCGCGACCTCGGGCTGTCCGAGCACCTCGACCGCGCCGAGCACCCGCGGATCGTCGGCTTGGATCGTGAACTTCTTCCCTGCGCGCCGCAGCACCCCCGTGATCCGCGTGCGATGGCGCGCAACGACCGATCGCACGGACCCCTCGGCCCCACGCGCGGCGGGCCACCAGGACACGACGACGTCGTCGCCGTCCATGCCCCCGTTGCGCTCCCCCGGCGGGATGAAGATCGATGGCTCGCCATCCTGCCGCTCAGCGAACGCGAAGCCCGCGGGATTCACGAGCAGGCGCGCCTGCACCACGCGCACGGAATCGGGCGACGGCCGAGGGCGCTCGCTCGCCGCGCGCTTGATCGGAGGTGGAAGCTCGCCCATGCGTCGAGACGCACGCGGTACACCTGACTTCTTCCGAGTTTTTGGGGCTTTCTTCCTGCGCGCCACGACGCGACGCTACCACTATCGCAGCGCGCGCAGGATGCCATCGTCGCATCCCACGATCAGTGTTCGCTCGGGACCCACCGTCACTTGGGCATCGATGTCGTCCGGAAACGCGAGCCGCCAGAGCACGTCTCCGGCGGTCGAGACCGCGAACAGGTGGCCCTGCCGGTTGCCGATGAAAATCGTGCCTGCAGCATCGAGCGTGGGGCTCGCAGCGAAGGCGCCTCCTGTCCGGAGGACCCAGTCGAGATCTCCGGTGGCGGGGTCGAGCCGATAGAGCGCACCATCGAACGAGCCGAACACCAACTTGCCCTGGCTGTCGAAGACGGGCGCGCTCCGGATGTCCCGACCCGTCGCGAACGTCCAGGCAAGCGCTCCGTCCGAGCGGATCGCATACAGACGTCCGTCGTCGGCTCCGATGAAGACCGAACCATCGGGGCCCACGATCGGCGAACCATCGACGTCGGCCCCGATGTCATAGCGCCACACGAGACGACCGTCCTCTTCGTCGATCGCCGTGATGCGACCATCGTGCCCGCCGAACACGACCCGTCGATCCGGGGTCAGCACGGGCGTCGAATAGACGTGCTGCCCAAACTCGCCGCGGTAGTGCCAGACGACCGCGCCCGCCGGTGTGACGCGATAGATCCCGTCCGCCCCCGCGAACAGATCCCCTTGGGAACCCACGACCGGTCCACCGTCGACATCGCAACGCGTTCCCTCCGGACCCGGCGCTCGGACGGGTTCACAGTCCCCGAGTCTCCGCGACCACGCGAGCTTCCCCGTCTTCGCGTCGATGGCGTTGAGCGTGTCGTCGTCTGCCCCGACGAAGAGGTGATCCCCGAGGACGGCGGCGGTCGACCAGATCATGCCGCCGAGCCAGGCGTCGACGAGCACCGCACCTGCATCCTTGCCTTGCAGGCCGATCCCCGTGAAACGGCCCGCCAAGGTCCCCACGTAGACGGCTGACGCGCCTCCAGGCCCGTGTGCCAAAGTGGGACGACCTGCGATAACGGAGCCGAGATCGACGCTCCACGCGACTTTCGGCGCGCTCGCGGGACCCAACGCGTCTCGCGTGCCACGCTCCGCAGCCCCCCGGTCCTCGTCTTGGGTTCGGCGCTCCGGTTGCCCATCGCTCGTCCCGGGATCGCTCCGCTCGGCTGGATCGCCGCACGCGGCCGAGAAACTGATCGAGAGGCCAGCGCGCCCACAAAGGGCGAGAAAGCCGCACAGCGTGGGCGGGCACCATCTTCGGCGCCGACCGTCAAGGCCTTCATTGTCTTCTCGCTTTGACATCGAAAAATGTAGGTGGTAGGGGTACGGTTCAGCGCTCCTCTTGCGGGGGCACAAACTAGAGTAGTTTCAACACGTTGTGAATCTACGGGGGGCGTCACCGGCGCTCTGCCCGCAGGCGCGAAAAAGGCAAATCACCTATGGCTGCACCGCAGGCCGCTCGAGTCCGGGATCCCGAGGAACCAGTGGAAGAGATCTATTATCGCAAGGGCGATATCGATTTCTGCTTCCTCCTCAACCGGCGTCACCACAACCTCCGCGTGTTCGACTACCGCGTCGGAAACTACCAGCAAAAGCGCGACTTCTTCGACCGGATCGCCCGGGCCGAGGGCCTTCGCAAGGTGTTCACCGTCGTCGAGAAGCAGGACTCCAAGAGCTGGCGCAGCGTCGGCTTTTCCCGAGAAGGCGCCATCCCGGGCTATTTCCGCACCGCTGACGCGTACATCATGAGCCGCGTCTACACCGAAGACGGCGACCCCATCCAGGGCGGCGCGCCCAAGCTCCACGGGCCCACGATCAACCATCGGGACGCGGAAACGGCAAAGCCGCGGGGCCTCACCGTGGAGGTGGTGAAAGATCCGGAGCGCCTCAAGGCGATGACCGAGACGCTGGCACTCCCCACGGTCTACGCCCCGTTTCGCCGCGGCATGTTCCATCCCGACGTCGCCGTCCACGGCAAAGTCGGCAAGCGTGATTTCTGGGTCGGAGCGGAGACCGATAGCTCCTTTGGGCACGCGAAGGTCGACATCCTCACGGTCCCCGAGAAGGAGGCAGATCTCCCGATCGCGGAGTTCTGCACGCAGCACTTGCTCGAGGAGCTCGTTCGCATGGAAACGGCGAGCGTCTTCGGCGTGTGCCCGGTCGACAACGCCCCCACGAATCAGGTGCTCTCGAACCTCGGCTTCAAGGTCACCGCCCGCCTCACGGACCATGTGACGCGCGGAGAGAGCTTCGTGGGCGTGCAGCTCTGGCACCGCCGGCTCGCCAACACCTCGGCCCCTCGCCTGCCCTCGTTCATCTGAGCGAGACGATCGGGAAGGACGTTCGCGTGCTCCGCGATCGCGACGACGCGCCGCCTGCCACGGGCGGCGTTTCCCATCGCGCGTACGCGAAACCCGCGACCTGGAGCGAGCCCGAGCTCCGTGGGCAGCAGACCTCAGCGCAAGAGAGGCGGCGCCTCACGAGGAACCTCGTGGGGCGAGCGCTGCACCGCGAATCCAGGGCCGACGCGGCGCTGCAGCTCTCCCGTGCAGTGCGGGCGGCCCCAGACGAGGAACGCGAACCGGCAGGTCACGGTTGCCGTGCCGCGCTCGGACGCGAAGTTGTAATCGCGCTGGAACGGCGTGGCTTCCAGGGTGAAGCTAGGGACCCGGCAGGCGGAGAACGCCTCGCACGCGATGGCTCGCGCCGCGTCGTCGGCCTCGTGCTCGGGGCGCGTGTTGGAATACCCGGCATGAAATGCGGCAGCCAGGATCACGAGCGCGAGCAGTCCCGCCAAGCGCCTCATCGCGGGCCAGCTTACACGGCGAACGCCTCTCGTGCTGCCCGTTGCGTCACTGCGAACACTGTTACACGAAACTGACCCCACCGACCGTCACCGTTGCGCCATGACGACGAGAGCCTTCTTCCCAACGGGTTCCGGTTGCGGTAGACACCACACAAACGGGCTTCCAAGTACGTCGAAGCCCATCACCAAGAAAGCTGCCACGATGAAGATCACCAACACCCTGCTCATGCTCGCGGTCGCCGGCTCCCTCGCGGCTTGCGACAAGAAGTCCTCCGACACCGCGACCCCGAGCGACGCGACGGCCGAAGAAACCCCCGCTGCGGAGCCCGCGGCTGAGGAGCCCGCCGCCGAAGAGCCCGCCGCCGAAGAGCCCGCTGCCGAAGAGCCCGCCGCCGAAGAAGCGCCGGAGTAGTCGAGCCGCGGCCGCGGACAGCCCACACCCTTGGGCTGTCCACGTCGCGAGAGGGGGATGGCTCCGGCCATCCCCCTTTTGTTTTTTCTCGGCTTTTGTTTTTCTCGGCTTCGTCTTCCGGCTGGGTTTGGCGTGGGATGAGCGCCGCCCTCGGACAGGCTTCCTGTTGGTGAGAAAATCGAGCGATCCGAAAAGGCGGGGCGATTGACTCGGCAGCGGGGGTGGTTAGGGTCAGCCGCGTTTCCACGTTTCCGGTTCTTCAAGAACGGAGGATTCCGTGCCCGATACGCCTGCACCGCAGCAGCATGAGTTCAAGGCGGAGGTCGCCGCCGTCCTGCGCCTCGTCACGAATTCGCTCTACACCAACCGAGAGATCTTCCTACGCGAGCTCATCAGCAACGCCTCGGACGCGCTCGACAAGGGTCGATTCCAAGCCCTCGTGGATGCCTCGCTCCAAGGTCAGGAGCTGGAACCCGAGATCCGCATCACCGCCGACAAGCCCCGCGGCGTCCTCATCCTCGAGGACACCGGCATCGGCATGACGCAAGACGAGGCCGCGCGCAACCTCGGCACCATCGCCCACTCCGGGACGCTGCGCTTCCTCGAGGAGGCCAAGAAGCGCCAGGGCGAGGGCCAGAAACCAGACTTGGGTCTGATTGGCCAGTTCGGCGTCGGTTTCTACAGCGCCTTCATGGTCGCCGACCAGGTGGACGTCTACTCGCAGTCCGCGACGGAGGGTGAGCCCGCGGTCCATTGGAGCAGCCGAGGTGACGGCACGTTCACGCTCGCTCCCACCGCGCGAGAGCACCGGGGGACCCGCATCGAGCTGCTGCTCAAAGAAGACGCCAAGGAGTTCCTGGATCGCTTCCGCGTTCAGCACATCGTCAAGCGCTACAGCAACTTCGTCATGTACCCGGTCAAGTTCCGCGAGATCGACGACGCGGGGAACGAAGAGACCGAGACCAAGCAGCTCAACGAGGTGAACGCGTTCTGGACGCGCGACCCCAAGGACGTGAGCGAAGCCGACTACCAAGAGTTCTACAAGCACGTGATGGGCGGATTCGTGTTCCCAGGCGACAGCCCGCTCGGCCGCCTGCACCTCTCGCTCGACGCCCCCATCCAGTTCCGATCCGTCCTGTTCATCCCTGGCCGCAGACCCGCGGATCTCTTCGCGGAGGACAGCAAACACCTCCAGCTGTTCGCTCGCCGCGTGATGGTCATGGAGAGCTGCGACAAGCTCCTGCCGCAGTACCTCCGCTTCATGCGCGGCATGGTGGATTCGGAGGACCTCCCGCTCAACGTCTCACGCGAGATGTTGCAGGAGAACAAGTCGCTCTCCGCCATTCGGCGGCAGCTCACCCGCAAGGTGCTCAAGCTGTTCGAGGACATCGCCAAGGAAGATCGCAAGAAGTACGAGCAGATCTGGGAGACCTTCGGCGTCCTGATCAAGGAAGGCGTGCACTCGGACAGTGGTCACCGCGAGCAGCTGAGCGAGCTGTTGCGATTCCACAGCACCGGGCACGAGCCCAAGTGGATCTCCCTGCGCGAATACGTGGACACCATGCCCGCCGGGCAAGACGCGATCTACTACATCACCGGTGAGTCGCGAGAAGCGTTGGCCGCAAGCCCCCACATCGAGGCCTGCCGCGCGCGTGGCTACGCCGTCCTGCTCATGACCGATGCTGTCGACGAGTGGGCGGTGCAGGAGCTGCAAACCTACGCGGAGAAACCTCTGCGCAGCGTGACGCAAGGGGATCTCGATCTCGACAAGCCCACCCCGTCCGACGACGAAGAGGCCAAGGACGACGAGGCCAAATCTGAGAGCGATCCGGGCGTCCTTGGGCCCTTGCTCGAACGCGCCAGGGCCGTGCTCGGGGAGCGCGTCACGGACGTGCGCACCTCCAAGCGCCTCACGGACAGCGCCGCGTGCCTCGTGGACGCGGAAGGGGGCCTTGGCCGCAACATGGAGCGGATCCTCAAGGCGGCGGGCCGCGAAATTCCCTCACGACCGCGGATCCTCGAGCTCAATCCCAACCACCGGTTCGTGAGCGCCGCCAATGCGCTCGCGCAGCGCGAGCCAGAATCGCCGGCACTCGGCCAGTGGATCGAACTGCTGCACGACCAGGCTCATCTCGCAGAGGGGCAAGTCCCCGATCCCGCGGGCATGGTCAAACGCATCCAAGCGATCCTCGACGCGTCCATCGACGGTCGTTGACGCGCGCACGCGGGGCACACGTGCGGCAACGTCCGCGCTTGCGCCCCGCAGGCTTTTTGCGCAGGCTCCTCCCGTGGGTCTCAAATCCGGCGTCCTGCTCGTCAACCTGGGAACCCCCGACGCGCCGGAAACCACCCCGGTGCGTCGGTACTTGGCAGAGTTCTTGTCGGACCCGCGCGTGCTCGACATCCATCCGTGGGCGCGTTGGCTGCTGCTCCACCTCGTGATCCTCCGGACGCGCCCGGCCCAATCGGCGGCCGCGTATCGCAAGGTGTGGATGGCGGAAGGCTCCCCCCTGCTCGTCCACAGTCGCGCGCTCGAGCGGGGCGTTCGCGACCTCCTCGCCCCCCAAGGGGTCCCTGCCGAGCTGGCGATGCGCTACGGCTCCCCCTCGATCGCGGCGGGGCTCGATCGCTTGTCCCAGGCGGGGTGTGACCGTCTCGTCGTGCTTCCGCTCTATCCCCAATACGCCTCGAGCAGCACGGGATCGACCCTCGAACGCGTCTATCGCGAGCTCGCGGGACGCTGGAATACGCCGTATGTCTCGGTGGTCCCCCCCTTCTACGACGATGCCGGGTTCCTGGCCGCGTTTGCCGACGTCGGACGCGAATGTCTGCCCGGGTTTGGGGCAGACCATTTGTTGTTCAGCTTCCACGGTCTTCCCGAGCGGCACATTCGCAAGAGCGAAGATCCACCCGAGCACGACTGCGTCCGCGAGCGCTGCACGACCGTCGTGGGTTTCAAGAACCGCAACTGCTATCGGGCGCAGTGCTACTTCACCGCGCGCGCGCTCGCGAGTGCGCTGGAGTGGCCGCAAGATCGCTACTCGGTCGCCTTCCAGTCGCGGCTCGGTCGGGACCCGTGGATCCAGCCGTTCACGGATCTCGTGCTTCCCGAGCTCGCGCGCAAAGGCGTACGCCGCGTGGCCGTCTACTGTCCGGCATTCGTCGCCGATTGCTTGGAGACGCTGGAGGAGATCGGCATCCGCGCCAAGGAGGACTTCCTCGCGCATGGTGGAGAGGACCTCATGCTGATCCCCTCGCTCAACGCTCGACCGAGCTGGATCGCGGCGGTGGCGAGGCTCGCCCAGACGGCGCTCGGGGAGGAGCCCGCGGCGACCCGCGCCGAGGATCCTGCCATGGCCCGCGTCGACGGAACGCGGCCCCTCCCCCTCGGTTGACCCGCTTTCAAGCGATGCGGTCGCCAGGACGCGCCGTGGGAGCGAGCTCGACGACCGTGAGGTGCGCATCGTCGGGACCGGCGGCCAGCACCATGCCCTCGCTCATGCCAAACCTCATCTTGCGCGCCTTGAGGTTGGCGAACACGGCCACCCGCTTCCCGACGAGCTGCTCGGGGCGATAGCTCTTGGCAATCCCGCTGAACACGTTGCGCTGTCCGAGCGACCCCAGGTCGAGCGTGAGGCGCAGCAGCTTGTCCGCGCCCTCCACCCGTTCGGCGGCCAGCACGACGGCGACGCGCAGATCGATCGGCGAGAACTGGTCGATCGTCGCCTCGGGTGCGAGGGGCTCGGCGGGAGCCGCCGGTACCTCGGCTGCAGGTGCCTCGGTCACCTGCCCGGCCGTCACGGCGGGCGCGGTCGTGTCTCGGCTCGCCTCCACGATCGCCGCGATCTTGGCGGGATCGATGCGCTCCGCGAGCGCCTCGTACGTCCCGAGCGCGTGGCCTGCGGGCAGCGCAGCCGCAGCCGACGAAAAGTCGAGGGGCTGCGGCAGGTTCAGGAAGCGCTCCACCTTTTCCCCCCAAGCGGGCAGCACCGGCTTGAAGATCGCGGCGATGACCTGGGAGGCCCACACGCCCGCGGAACAGATCGCGCGGGCGCGCTCAGGGTCGGTGCCGGCGAGTTTCCACGGCTCCTGCTCGGTGAGGAACCCGTTGAACTCCTCGGCGATCTCCATCGCGGAGGCGAGCGCCCGGCTGATCTCGAAGTTCCGATAGAGCTCCGGGATGGCCTGCAAACGCGCCCTCGCGCGCTCGACCAACGGCGCGACGTCGTCCGGAAGGTCCCCCACCCGACCACCGAGGCGGCTCCCGATGAACTTGACGCAGCGGCTGCAGAGGTTCGCCGCCTTGTTCACGAGGTCCCCATTGCAACGCCCGACGAAGTCCTCGAAGTTGAGATCGAGATCGTCTTGCGCGCCACCCAACTTGGACGCCAGGTAGTAGCGCAGGTAATCCGGAGGGAGATGATCGAGGTAGGTCCTCGCGAGCACGAAGGTCCCGCGGGACTTCGACATTTTCTCGCCGTTGACGGTGAGCCACCCGTGCACCTGCACCGTCGTGGGCGTGGTGTATCCGGCGGCATTGAGCATCGCAGGCCAAAATAGACAGTGGAAGTAGACGATGTCCTTGCCGATCACGTGGACGATCTCCACGTCCTCGCGGCCGCGGCCCCCCCAGTAGTCCGCGACGTCGCGGCCATGATCGTCGCACCACTTCTGCGTCGCCCCGATGTAGCCGACCGGGGCGTCGAACCACACGTAGAAGTACTTGCCGGGGTACCCCGGGATCTCCCAGCCGAAGTAGGGCCCGTCGCGCGAGATGTCCCAGTCGCGCAATCCCCCTTCGACCCAATCCATCACGTAGTTGCGCACGGAGTCTTGCAACGGGGACTGCCCGCCTTTTCCTCCCGTGCGGATCCACTCGCGCACGAACGGCGTGTGCTTGCCGAGCGAAACGAAGAGGTGCTCCGATCCGCGCACCTCCGGAACAGCTCCACAGTTGGCGCAGTGCGGCTCCCCGAGATCCGTGGGGGAGTATGTCTTGTTGCAGACCTCGCAGCTGTCCCCGTATTGATCGGGCGACTTGCAGTTCGGGCACTTGCCTTTGACGAACCGGTCGGGGAGGAACATGCCCTCCTTGGGACAATAGAGCTGGTCCACGATCTTCGCGTGCACGCTGTCGTTGCCCTCGAGCGCCTTGAAGACCGCATGGACGTGGTGCTTGGCCTCGTCCGAGTGCGTGGAGTGGAACACGTCGAAGCCGATCCCAAAGTCCTCGTAGTCGCGCCGGTGTTCTTCATAGGCGCGCGCGATCAATTGCTCGGGCGTGATGCCTTCCTTGCGGGCGCGCACCTGGATCGGCGTGCCGTGGGTGTCGTCGGCCCACATGAAAATGCAGTCGTCTCCGGCGAGCTTGCGCGCACGAACATAGACGTCGGTCATGATCGCTTCGAGCATGTGCCCGAGGTGGATCGAACCGTTCGCGTAGGGGAGAGCTGCGGTCACGAGGACGCGTTTGGCCATGACGGGAGGGTGATAACACGAGCCCGCTTCGGATCGCCGCCCCGCGCGAGACGTCCACCCGCGGCGCTCGAGCGCACATGGCGCACGCGCGTACCTCTGGTGTTGGATCGCGTTTTGGCCCTTCGCGACCACGAGCGAACACTCGACGACGTCGAACGCGACCCGACGTTCAAGGGCGTCGCGGGCGTCATCCTCCCCGATGCCCACCAGGTTCTCGCAGTGTCCGACACCGCTGACGTGGAACCGAGCCGGGGATCATGACCTGGCATTCCGCGGCCCATGCCTCGAACGCCTGTGCCTCGGCCACGGGAAAGTGTGCGTGAGGTGGGACCTCCGCGTGATAGCGACGGAACGCCCTCGCGAATCCAGCCGTGTCCGCCTCGGCCCACGTGGACGCGAACCCGGAGCCATGAACCAACCGCTCGAAACGCAGACGCGCGATGGTGAGTGCCGTCAACCGGAAACCCTCGGGGTCGATGGCCGCGACCCATGCCCGCAGCTGCGGGGACAGGCCTTCGTCCGTGCGCAGCTTCTCCAACGCTCGGATGGGATCCATTGCACGAAGCGCCTGCGCGAGCGCTCGCTCCAGTTCACCGCGGGTCATCACCAACGATCGACCGTTCGCCGAATCCGCTCGAGCTCTTCGCCGAGGACGGCTCGATCTGCCGGACGCACCGATCCCTCCATGCGTTCGAGCGTGACTCCACGGAGCCGAGGACACCGCGGACCGACCGCCTCGAGGAGGGCCCAAACGGCCGTGGGCACGGCGTCATCGTGGGAGTCGAGGTGCATGCGCCGTCCCGAGGGTAGCCATGAAGCCTCACTCATCGAGCCTCCAGAGACGTGAATCTCCACCACGAAACGGAGATCGAGAGCATCGACGAAAGATTCGACCGCGATGCCCGCGTTCGCAGCCATCATCCACAGGTTGTGGAGATCGAGCACGGCATCGAAGCCCCCCTCCGTTGCGACGGCCGCGAAGAAACGCACCTCGTCCAGGGGCGGGCCGTAGCTGAAGAGATGGGCGGTGTTCTCGAGCGCAAAGCAGCCGTGGAGGTGGCGGAGTCGTGGCGCGAGCGAGCGAATCGCCGCGACGTCGGCAGGTGACGACGGGATGGGGAGCGGGAGCGTCATCGTCTCCCCCGCCAGCGTCGTCGTCGCGAGATGATCGCTCATCCAGCGGAATCCAAAACGCCGATGGTTCTGCGCGAGTCGATCGATCCAGATCTCGCGGTGGGCCGAGCTGGAGGGGCTGGTGTCACCGATGGACAGGCCGACCCCATGGGCGACGAAAGGAAGGTGCGTGCATCCCAGCGGCGCATGGCGGCGCGCCGCGTCCATGTATTCCTCCGCGAACGCATTGTCGCCCGTCTGCGCTCCCGGCGTGGGATCCCACATGGTCTCGGGCGCAACCTCGACGAAGTCGACCTTCGCGAGAAGAGGATCGATCGTCTCCAGGTAGAGCCGATCTGGTTGAAGCGTGAGGCCTACCCCGACGGCCGTCATCGGTACTCGTCCTCGAACAGAAACTGAAGGATCTTGTGGCTCCGCTCTGGGATCATCGCCATCCCGCAACCGGACCTGAGCGGGAGATCGCGCGCGATCGTCCGTCTGCCACACCCCGTGGTCTCGGCCCACCACGCGCCGCCTGGGCGCAGTGTATGGACGACGCGCTCGCGTGTGAGGGCGGCAAGCCCAGCGAGAATCGAGTGCGACAGCATGTCCGGCAGGATCCCCTCTTCGTAGAGTCTCGCGCGCTCCGTGCCTAGACCGAGTCCCTGCATCAGCAGGGTGGCGGAGGCCCGGCTCGCCGCGGCCAGAGTCGGTCGAGCGCCGAACTGCGCGATCGTTTCGATCTCGTCCGCGAGCAGCGGGTCATCGTGAAGAGTTTTGGCCTCGAGCTGGGCAGAGCGAGCAACGAACGCGTCTCCGAGAGCCTTGACGACCAACGCGCTCAAGAGGCGGATTCTCGCGTCGATCATACGTTCAAGCACGTGGGCGGACGCGTCGGAAGGCCAGTGGGTCTCGGCGGCGCGGTCGAGCTCTGCGCTCGAGAGGGACTCGACGCGAGCCTCCGCGCGGGTGTAGTCCACGACGACGATCCAGGCCCCCTTGCGGACGTTGGCCCCTGTGACGGCCTCGATATCGGCGACCGAGGCACACGCGACCTCGACCAACGCGAGGCGTGCCAAGACCACGTCCGCAGCGTGGTGAAGGAACTCGCCCCAGGCTCGACCCCTGCAGAACCGCCCTCTCGCGTCTTCGGGTTGGACGATGTAGAAAGCGGTCCGGCAGCACTCGGTCGTGGGGAGGTTCACGGTCGCCGAGCCTTGGGTTTGACACACGAGCACCGGCGGGTCCTCGGTGACCGGGCGAGTGGGGGCTTCGCGGCCCAACCCCTCGAGCTTGGAGGCCTCGATGCCCAACCGCTCACGGTGCCACCATGTTGCACCGGCACCGAGGGTCAGCCCGAATAGCAACTTCCGGCGATCGAACGTGCTCATGTTCCGAAAGACACTGGCAACCTCGGAAGGTTCTGCTCAATCGTGCTCCCTTCTTTCGGTGAGGGTCCACCCGTCGGGTCGGCAAGCCAACCCGAGAGCATGAACGGACAGTATCCGCCGGGGACACAACGATCATCCTCCGCAACCAAGAACGGTCCAAGGGTCCAGAGGCAGATGTAGGGATCACCCCCACGACTGACGCAAACCATAAACTCACCCGATCGGAGTAAGCTCGCGTGGAGTCATGCTTGCGTCGAAACCGAGTTGCCGCCGAATCTCCATCCTCGCCGCGTCGTGGATCGCTTTCTTCGTCGGCTGCGGTGACGATGGTACAGACGTTCGCGACGATGCGCCGGCGGACGGCACCTCGACGGAGAGTGAGAGCACGCCCACGGACGGGACCTCGACCGGAACGGCGACCACGATCGCGAGCGAGCAAGGTCCGTCGGATGCGGGCGGCAGCACCACCGAGGGCACGGCCTCGACCGACGGTTCGGGCGACGAGAGCGACACCACGGTTGACGAAACAGCAAGCGCTGCCGGGCACGAGCTCGTGCTCCCGATGCGGCCCCGCACCGCGATGCTCGAGTCCCTACCCTACACCTCGGCGGAGGACGGCCGCCAACCTTCGGAAACGGGCGGCCCCGGGTTGCTCGTCGCAAAAGAGCTCTCGTTCGCCTTGGCCGAGGGCTATCCCGCAACGCTCGAGATCCGGATGACGGGCGTGTATGACCTCCTTTGTGGCCAAATCTCCGGCCGCGTCGTGTTCGAGACCGGAAGCATGAGCACCACAGCGAGCGCGGAAGTACGGGGTGAAGACTCCGTGGCCGTCACCGCGCACCAAGAGGGCGATGCAACACTCGATATCCAGGGCCGCATGCTCGTCGACGAAGCGGGACTCGGCCCATGCGCGCAAGATCCCTATTATGATGGCGCCAGCGAGATCGCCCTCACATGGCGGCTCGAGGTTGCGGTTCGTGCTCTTGCGGGTGTCCGCGTGTCTCTGCCCTCACGCTGTAAGAACAGCGCTGTGCACTATGTCGAGTCGGATGCCGCGTTTCCACCGGACGAGCTCCTGGCCCGACCTACAGACAGCACCGGTGACTCGTTTTCGCCGCACAACGCCGACCCCGACTACCCCATCGATCTCGTCGTGACCGCCGATCCAGGCACGAGCTTGTGGCTTGCGAGCGACGAGGAGGGCCTCTCGGCGCTTCGCGCCAGCGGTCCAGAAGGGCCGATCCGCATCGTCGCGCCCGTCGGCGAACCGACCGAGCTCATGCTCGTCCCAGCCGAACGGATCGAAACCTTGACCCTCGGCTTCTCTCTCGCAGGTGCCGCGGGCCACGAAATCCGGCTCACCTCGGGCGAAACCTACGGCGCAACCGGCTTCAGTCGGACGTCGAATGCAGTGGTGCCGACGGTCCACGATCAACGGATCGGTGATTCATCGCTGTGCACCCTCCCGCGTCCCGAGGGCTTCGTCCTCACGAGCGCCACCCCGACGACCTGCCCCGCGCCGGCGACGTTCAACCAAGGGCTGGCGGTGGTCCTCGATCACCTGGGGATCGGCGCCGAGGTCATCGCCTCAGGGGTCTGCTCGCTCACCTTGGCGGCGCCGTGGCTCGCGGGCGGTCAAGGATCGATCTCGGAGATCTCGGTGACCTTCTTGAACGCAGAAGAGCTATTCGACGTATTCTGAGCAGGCTACGTCATTCCAGGAGCTCGCGGAGCGCCTGATGCCCGACGGGGCCGCGGAAATGCCGGACGTCTTGCCAATCCTCCGCAGGTGGCTCCTGCCCGCGTCCCGCGTAGGTATCGATGTAGGGGGTGGCGAGGTCGATGAACGCGAATTGGCACCGTGGTGCCCCGACGGACAACTCGGACACGAGGGATCGACCAAGCTCCGCGTGGCGCTCGACGAGGTCACGCACCTCTCGTGCGGTCTCCACCGAGGCATACATGGGTCCAATGAAAAACACGAACTCGTGCTGATGCGTCGCGCACAAGCGCTGGAACGTTCGCGCCCACGCCACTCGCACGTTCGGACCAATCTCCGCCGCCACGCTGTATTGTGTGCTGATCAATGCCTCGAGACCCGCGAGCGCGAACTCAGCCGCGGAGGTGTGGGCCTCGCACGTTCTCGAGGGCCCATACCCAAGCCTCGAGGCCGCGAGAAACGCGAACTTCGCCACCGAGACGCGGGTCGTGTCCAGGGTGAGCAACTCACGGTGCAGGCTCTGGCGCTCCGGGGGTAGCGGTTCCGATGTTCCGAGCGCCCACTCCATCAACACGCGCTTGGGCGAGGTCGCGTGGGGAAGGACGTCGCCCAGGACGACCTGCAACTCGGAGAGGTTGAGACTCAGGAGGCCCACGCGCTGCACCTCGGGTACGGCGCACGTATCGAAACCAGCGAGGACCCTCGAAGACCCGAGCAACCATGTGGGCTCCGGGGATGCCTTCAGGCGGTTCCGTAGCCACGCCAGCTGACGGTCACGCGGCGCCGTGAAGAACGTCGAAGACACCACAGGCATCACGGGCGTGCCCCATGTGCCGTAAGGATCCATCGCGAGGTTGAGCCCGGCGATCACGCCCAATCCGCCTACGGCGACCGCGACCAAAGCGAAGAGGAATCCGCGGATGCCCGCGCACGGGGTAGCTCCCCCATACCTCGCGTCGCTCTGTCCCGTGGCCACGGACATGGAATATGCGGAGGTGCGTTCGACTGCAACGGCCCAGCGAACGATCCTGCATTCGTCCCGAAAGAGACCCGCCGGTCCGCCCGTGGCCCGAGGATCACGCGAAACACCGCGCTCCGCCTCGACCGACGATAGGCGTCCCGTAGAGTCGGCTTCCACCCTGGTGGATGCGTTCTTGGCCGCGCGAAAGTCGCGTCACGTGTTCGGGACGGCGTGCGGCAACGACCTCTTTGCGCCGCCGCAACGCGAAGCTTTCCAGCACATCCCACGAGTGATGGTGTCAACGGGACCGGACGCGGTCCGTCGGACCCGACCCCAAGCGGGTTCTCCGGAAGTAGAGGCCGGGCGTCGTCCCGACGAGGGTGCGGAACATCGCGATGAACTTGAGTTGATCGGCATACCCGACGTGTCGCGCTGCATCTCGTACCGTCTCCCCGACGGCGAGCCGCTCGATCGACCGCCGAACCTGCATCAATCTCCTGAAATGGCCAAAGCTGCACCCGAGCTCGGTCTCGCAGGTCAGCGGCGTGGTGATCCACGCGAAGATCTTCCGGGAGTTCTTCACGTTTCGCCCCGACAAGGTGGGGCAACGAAGAGTGCTCGACCTGCACAACCTGACCGGTGTGTTGGCGCTACCGTTTCATTTCACGTTCGCGTTCACAGGCCTCGTGATCTTCGCGGGCATCTACCTTCCGTTCACGGAGACGATGTTCCAGGACGTTCACGACCGCGAGGAAGCGGCCGAAAGCCGCAAGACCGGGCGCCCGCATGAACGGGCCGGCGTCGCCGCACCGTTGGCTTCGGTGGACGCCATGGTCCGTCTATCCGCTGACGACCCATCAACTCAGACTCGGCGATCACGCGGTCCATTTCGAGGGTCCCACCGGTCGCAGGCTCGCGGGAGAAAGGCCATCGAGCACCATTGTCAAGATCGCCGAGTTCTTGATGGGCGTGCACTTGATGCCATTCGAACACTGGACGTTGCGGTGGCTGTTCGCGACAGGCGGCCTCATGGGCTGCACGTGCATCGCGACCGGCCTACTCTTCTTCGTCGGCAAGCGCAGGCGCAAGCATGCCGCGCAGGGGATCCGCGGCGCACGCTGGGTCGATGCGCTCGCGGCAACGAGCGTGATGGGAATGCTCATCGCGACGACCGCCATCTTGGTGGCCAATCGACTTCTCCCACCCGGCTCGTCCGAGCATGGCGAGTGGGAGAAGCGCGTGTTCTGGATCGCCTGGCTGCTTGCGTTGGTGCACGCAGGGCTTCGCAGCGCTCCGGCCCAAGGCGGCCGGGTCGCGCCGACGTGGCGCGAACAGTGCTGGGCCATCGCAGCCCTTGCGTCCTGCGCGGTACTGCTCAACTGGGTCACGACCGGGGATCATTTGATCCGCACCCTGGGGCGCGGTTACTGGCCCGTCGCTGGCTTCGATCTGTCCTTGCTCGTGACCGCCGCGGTGGCGACCTTCGCCGCGCTTCACCTCAAGCGGTACGAGGCGGGCCGCAGCCCCGTCGGCCAGAGCAGCTCGGACACGCTGCAGGCGGAGCCCATGCATGCCTGAAGCCCTGCTCCTCGCGCTGGCCCTCCTCCTCGCCACGTGCGGGATGGGACTGCTCGCGCTTTCGATGAAGCCGCACTGGGACCAAGCGAACGCGCCTCGTCCCTACCCGGAGTCGCGAGCCTGGCAACTGCGCGGACTCGGAGGTCTGGCGCTCGGCTCGGCGCTCGTGCCTTGCGTCGCGGCCGACCAGGCACTCTTGGCATCGCTGGTCTGGGTGATGGGCTCGACGGTCGCGGCGCTGCTCGTAGCCCTCACGCTCGCCTTTCGGCCGCGCTGGCTCGGCTGGCTCGGGGCCTGGCTCCGGTAGGAGTCTCCCATGACGATGGTTCCGTCCGGTCTGACTCTGGCATTCCCGCGAGCCATCGTAGCCAAAGTTCGAGAAACTGATGGCTTCTTCCGAGTTCAACCGCCCATCGTCCGCCAGGCGCCAGCGCTCGATGGTCGGGGTATCGTAGGACCCAAACCAGATCCATGGCCCGCCGTTGAACCCAAAGGCATGGGTGTTGGCCGAGAACTCGGCACTCACCACCGTACCTTGTTCGAGGGAAGGCGCGTCACCAGGTAGTAGAGACTCTCGCCCTCGGGAGCCGGTACCGTCATCACCATCGCATTGAGCGGTCCGTCCCCGGGGGCATGGCTGTCCCCGGGGGCATGGCTGTCCCCGGAGGCGTTCCCATCCCCGGCCGAGTCCTTTGGATCGTCCGAGCTGCACGCGCTCGCGGCCGCGAGCGCGAGTGCAAGAGTGGCGGCGCCCCGACCCATCGACTCACTGGAGTGCGATCGCAGGCCCTGGGAAGCCAGGGAATGCGAGCGCTTCGACGGGGGCGAGCGGCGAGGTGATGTCGTAGTACTTGCCCGTACTGAAGTCGGCCTCGACCGTGACGAGGTACGGCGTGACGACGCCGCCCACGACGGTGGTGAAGGCATCTCCGTACGCGGTGAACGAGGTCAGTCCCGGTACCGCAGCGAATGTATTCGCCTCGTCCCCGAGCTTGAAGCTGTAGACGTCCCAGGCGTTGCCACGCAGAGCGTCGTTGAGATTGTCCGGCGTGAGCGGTTCGCCGTTGTAGCGGAACGTGTAGGCGAAGCCGTTGACGCCTTGGAGCAAGCCGCCGGCGACCCCGCTCGAGAGCACGCTCATGTCGACGAAGTAGTTCGGGTCGAACACGCTCTCGCCCTTGTTCATGCGCAGGAAGCAACTCGCGGCCGGAGTGTCCCCTTCGATCCCGGCCGCCACCGAGGCGCCCTGCACGGGATGACTTCCGAAGTACACGTTGCCGGCCAAGTCCGTCACGTGCGCCGCGACGTTTCCACATCGAGTGTCGTCGACGTAGACGACCGAATCATCGACCGAGTTCACGATGGCCGCGCGGACGAGCGAGGTCCCCGTGTAGTCCACGAGGTCCCAGTAGCGCGCCGTGATGATGAAGCGATCGCCGTCGCGGTGAATGAAGTTCAGTGCGAGCTCTTGACCCGGCTCCGCGAGTCCCTCGATGCTGAACGACCCTACGGTGGTCATGGTCGAGGGGTTGAACACGATGACCTGGATTTGCTCCCGATCGAAGTAGTAGGCACGCTGGTCGCTCACGAGCTGAATCACGTTGCGACCGCCCCCGAGGGTATTGGTCACGCCGAAGCCCGCGAGGCTGACCTCCCCGGTCATCGTGAACACGTTGGCGTCATCGACCTGCCAACGTTGGATCGTGGCGGTGTTCTCGAATCCGATGAAGACGCTGCCGCCACCACCATCCGCATAATTCATGTCTCCGCCAAACTCGACGACGTCCTCGATCGCGATGTGGCCGTTGGCCGAGATGTCGTCGACGACGGTGAGGTAGCCGTTGTACGCATCGACCGTGGTGAGCCAACCGCCCACGATCCAACGCTCGGCGGTCGGCGCCTCCGTCTCTCCGGTGGTGGACGTGGACGTCGTGTCCGTGCCCGTCGTGCCCGTGCCGGTTGTCCCCGTGCCCGTTGTCCCCGTCGACGTCGTGCCCGGACCCGACGTCGTGCCCGGACCCGTCGTCGTGCCCAACCAGGTCGTGCCACCCGTCTCGTCGTCGTCCTGATCGGCGCCATCATCGCAAGCTGCGCCGAGGGTGAGCTGTGCGAGGCCGAGAGCCGCTAGAACATGCCAATGGTTTCTGAAGAGCTTGGAGTGGAACCCGAACACGCGGCGCTGTATAGCGCCTTTTTGCCGATAATGAAATTAGATCTCAACTATCGCGCGCGCAAATCCACGGAGGCGATTGCGCACTGCGCGGTGGCCTCGCGCAAAACGCCTGGGCTGCCCGCGGCGGTGTCGCTCGGCCCTCGCAAAGTGCGCCCGACACACCTTCGGCCTCGCGCCAGCCCACGGTTCGTCCATCCCCAGGGTCGAAGGATCGCCGGACGTCGTTGAAAGCAGCAACGGTCGCGATCTCCTGGGCGCTGCGCGCCGCCAACTCGATGCGCCAGAATGTCTTGTCGTTGCCAAGGAACAACAGATCGACATTGGCCTCGATCTCGGACCGGGTCTGCCGAGTCACGAGCGCATACGCGACGTCTCCCGCTCTATATTGATCTTGACTATCACCATCATCATATGCGACGCCGCAACGGTGACGCGCCATGAGGTCACCGATGAGCTCGGGTGGGGCCCGGAACCTCGCTCAGCTTCGTGAACGACACGGGTGAGGTGAACTTCTACTGGATGTATCCCGCATTGGGCGGGGACCTCTGGTCCATGCAATACGACGGTCCGAGCCGCGTCGTATGGGACCCCCACACCATGCAGATCGTGGGTGAGGCCGCCGACACCAGCTGTAGTCCCACGACCTATGCGGCTGTCTACGATGTCGTGACCTTCCAGGAGAAGCGGTTCATCTACGGACAAGGCCCCAAGCCCTGCGTTGCGCGCATCAACGCCGACTACACCGTCGACGAGGCGTGGACGACAGATTTCACAGCATTGACGGGCGGCCGCTTCACCTGGAACTTCCGATACGTCAAAAACGGCTGGGGCCTGATGAGCGTCTTCTATCATGACCGCTTCGATGTCGATTTCACGATCGCGTCTTCATGACCGTGACGGACTACACCACCATGCCGTGGATGACCCGTGTCATCGAGGTCTTCGACGAGTTCACGGGCGAGGGTGGCTGGGAGCGCGTCCGCTAGCCTGCCTACTCCACGCAGAAGGCGAATACCACCGCGTCCTCGACGCCCGGTGTGTTCATCGTCAGCGTCGTCTCCCAAAGCCCCGCCATGAACAGGTTGACGGGGCTCAGGCGAACCTGACCAGGAGCCCCGTACGGCGTCACGGCCACGGCCCGTGAACTGCCATGGCCGTGATCCGGCATGAACGGCACGGCCGCGAGCCCAAGATCCGCGATGGGCTGCCCCGCGAGATCGGTCACGGCAACGAGCCAGTGATTGTCGCCCTTGATCGGCGGCGCGGGGTCAGCGGCGACGAGCGTCACGATGGTCGAGCTCCCGCTCTTCGTCATGCCTGCCACGAAGACATCCGCGCGCAGTTCCGCCGCGCAGGCGCCCGTGCGCCCCGTGTCCTCGGTCCCGTCGTGCGCGGTGCTGGAGGCGGGTGAGTGCGCGGTCTCGCCTCCGGACGCGTCGCCTCCGGAGGAATCTGCGTCACACGCAAGTCCGAGCAAAACCACGAAACCGAGCGCGCATCGCCATCCATTCATGCTGGGGAGAATGGTACAGCACGTCGTCGAGCCCCGCGCGACGAATGGCCGCACCCAGGATCGTTCCTGACCACGCCCTCGGCGTCCAAGGCGACATGATTCGAACGGTCCGCCGGTGCGACACCCCGCCGCAGGGCAAACGCGCGGCGCGTGTTATCCGTCGCCCACCGTCTTCGAAGGTGAGCCGACGATCATGACCTTTGAGTCCTACGTGCGAAACTCGCGGTCGCTGTGCACGGGCGAGCTGCCAACCTCGTCCTCCTGGCGCCTTCCTGCGGCGTTCGGAATGCTGCTGGGGGTCACCGCCTGTGCCGACGATGGCACCGACCTGGATCCCACCGAGCGCGACGACGACCTGGACGGGTACGCCGAGGTGGATGGCGACTGCGACGACTTCAACAACACGAGGAGTCCGGTGCTGCTCGAGGTGCCCGGCGACGGCGTCGACCAAAACTGCGACGGACTCGATCAACCGGTCGATCCCGCGACGACCGACGTGGATCGCGATGGCCAGAGCGGTCTCGCGGGCGACTGCGACGATTTCAACAACCGCGTCTATGCGGGCGCCATCGAGATCCCCGGCGACGGTATCGATCAGGACTGCGACGGCGCGGACACGCCCGGCACACCGGGAACACCCGACGATGCGGACGGGGACACCTTCACGGTCGCGGCGGGTGACTGCGACGACACCAACAGCGCCGTCTACCCCGGCGCGCGCGAGCGGAGCGGCGACGGCCTGGACTCGAACTGCGACGAATCGGAAACCCCAATGCTCGGAGAGAACCTCTACGAGCAAGCGCTCGGCATCATGGACACCGACACCGACGGCGCGATCTCGTTCGACGAGTTCACGACCCACTGCGAGACCTCGGCGAACTTGGCAGGCGGGCGCCCGGGCGTCGTCGAGGTTCACGTGAGCTGCGGCGGGACGAACTCGTGCGCGGGGATGATCTACCACGACTGGCTCGAGGTCTTTGCGCACGACTGCCGCGGGATCAACGGTTGCGCGGGCTGGAGCTGCGTGGAGACGGCCGAAGGCTCCGGACAGGACGGCGCCACCGTGTTCCAGACGGCGAACTGCGCCTGGTGCCATACGGGTGAGATGGACGGGCAACTCGCCTTCAAGGTCAAAGTCCCTCCGGGCGAAGACCTGGACGATTACACCGCCACGTTCCTCGAGCGGTCCGACGAGGAGTTCCGGACCGCCATCGCCTTTGGGATCCAGGGGTTTGGGCCCCATGAAGAGGCGTACCGGAACATGCCGGGCTACTACGCCATGCTTTCGCGCGCAGAGATGGACGCGGTCATCGCATATCTTCGTACCCTGCCCTTGGAGGCCAGTGCCATCGAGTACCCCATCCCCACCCCAGACGAGTAGCGGCGCGATCCCGCGGACCGCACTGGGCGTGGGGCTCCGCCCGCAGCACTACGCGGCGTTCGAAGGTGGAGGACTCGCGGTCGACTTCCTCGAGATCATCCTCGAGAACTACGTCGGCCGCGCCAGCCTGCCGAGGCAGCGCCTCGAGACGATCGCGTCGCGATACCCCATCGTAGGGCACGGCGTCGGGCTCAACTTGCTCGGCGCCGATCCCATCGATCTCGAACACCTCGCTGCGATCAAGCGACTCGTGGACGCGTTCCGCCTCCCGTACGTCAGTGATCACCTGTGTTGGTGCGCGACCGGCAACATCCATCACCACGACCTGTTGCCGGCACCGTTCGACGACGAGCTCATCCCCTACGCGGCAGATCGGGCAGCCTTCGTCCAAGACTACTTGGGGGTTCCGTTCGGGATCGAGAACCTCTCCTCCTACCTCACGTGGGAACGCGACGCGATGCCCGAATGGGAGTTCTACCGCGAGGTCGTCGAGCGGGCGGGGTGTTCGTATATGCTCGATATCAACAACGTGTACGTCTCGAGCGTCAATCACGGCTTCGATCCCCATGCGTACCTTCGGGCGATCGATTGGTCGCGCGTGCTCCAGGTGCACATCGCGGGGCACGATACCCTGGCAACGGGGATGCGCCAGGACACGCACGACCGGGTCGTCGACGAGGACGTTTGGTCGCTCTACCGCGCGGCATGGCAACATGGGGGGCCCTTCCCGAGCCTGCTCGAGTGGGACGACAAGATCCCGTCTGCCGAGATCTTGGTCGCGGAGGTCAACCGCGCGCGGAGTTTCCAGACGTGACGGAACCCGAGACCTCGCGGCGCCCTCCCGCCTGGCTCGCGGAGTTGCAGCGCGACTTCGGTGCCGCCCTCACGGCGCCTCTCCTGATCCGGGAGGGTCGGTTCCGGCCCGATCCTTCGACGAATGGGACGGGGTCCGCCGTTCACCGTTGGGTCGCCACCCCCGCGGGTCCAGGCGCCGTGACCCAAACCGAACGGCTCGAGATCTACCAGACGCAATACTGGATGCGCCTCTTCGTGGTCATGCAGAGCACCTTTCCGCGGTTGACCCGCTTGTGCGGCGCATGGACGTTCAACCAGCTCGCACTATGCCACCTCGTCGAGAACCCGCCCGCGAACGTCGACCTCGATCACGCCGCGGATGGTTTTTTTGCCACCATCGAGAAGGCCCTCACGACGCCGCGAGCCACAGGCACGCGAGAGAGCGCCCTCACGCAGGCCGTCCGGAAGCTCCCCCTGCCTCCAGCGCTCACCAAGCAAGCGGTGAACATGGACGAAGCCCAGCGCCGGACCCTACTCGCTCCCCCGCCCCTCCGAGAGGCGCAGGACCGCCTGCGGAGGATCTTCGATCGAGATCCGCAACGGGGTTTCCAAGTCGCCTTCGCCCCCGCGTTCAGCCTGGTGCGCGAGGATTGGCCGCTCGCCGAACTTCCGGCGACGGAGATACGGACCCCCTCCGTTGTCCCTACCAAGCTCGCGACTCCCCGATACTGGGTGTTCTTTCGCTCCCCACGATCGACCGTGACGCAACGCGTCCCCTCGTTGCTCGCGCGCTTGCTCGCCCGCTCCCGCCTCGAACCTCTCCATCGCGCGATCGCTGCGGTCGAGGCCGCCTGCACGCCTGCGCAAGTCGTCGACCTGCACGAACGGTTGCAGACGTGGATCGGGTGGGCCATCGAGTCTGGGTGGTGGATCGGGGTCGTGCCGAGCTCTGGAGCGGGTACCCCCCCTGCCCCCCGTGACGACGGCCACCCTCGAGCGTGATCGCAACCGCTCTTCGAGCGTGAGCGGTGGACACGCACCATCGCGAACGACGGGCGCCACAGTGATGCACGACGCACCAGATCGCGACGATGCAGAACGCCACCTTCTTCGATCATGGCTCGTAGATCCACGCCGTGATCGAGACCCATGCGTAGCATCCTGCCACGAGATCCGGCCGCGAAAACCCGCATTGACAGGTTTGGCGACCGTGACAGGAACACTCGCAATGCACAGACGATCCACGGCTTCCTTCGTGTTCTCCTCGATTCCTCTACTCGTGCTCCCGTCCTGCCAGAGCGGCTCGAGCGAAAAAGCTCCGAGCTACGCGGACGTGCGCGTCTCGGAGCTGCAAGTGGCCGAGACCCGGGAGCTTTGCGAAGACATCGAGGACTATGCCGCGGTCGCGATCGACCTCGAGCGTTTTGCCTGCACGCTCGTCGCACAGTTCGCGGTCGCTGCCAGCGGAACCGCCGATTCCGAGCTCTGCGAGGAGACGTTCCGCGAGTGCATGGAAGACCAAACCGACCTCGAAGAGGAGACGCCCCCAAGCAAAGACATCTGCATCACGGAGGAGCAACGCGGCGCGTGCGACGTCACCGGAGACGAGCTCGTTCTCTGTGCTAACGACCTCTCGGACGAGGTCGGGGATTGGGTCGACGATTTCGACTGCGCCGATCTCGAGGTGCAGACCACCGAGGATCCATGGCCACCCAGTTGCGAGGCCATCGAGGAGCGATGCCCCTCGTTCCTGGAAAACGCGGGAAACTGAGGCGCGTTGTAGGCACGTCACGCCTCCCGTGAGCCGCCCGGGTGTTCCACGCCAATCCTTGGCGATCTGCACGGAACCGAGATAAGAAGATGGATGCCGCAAAGCGACGAATCGCAGGCCCCCGCGAACGAGCTCGGTTTTCGACCCGACGGGACGCTCCCGCCGTTCCTCGGCTCACACGCTTCGATCACGAACCCTCGCGATGGTTCGCCGTACGCAGTTTCCATGCGTCGTGCATGTGAACTGCTCGGGTTCTCGGACGAGCGTCGCTCGCTTCTGCACGGTTTGTTGGAGTACAGGGCGGCGCTGCGCGGCGTCGGCGTGAGGCACGGGCTGCAGCTCATCGCCGGAAGCTTTACCGAGCACGGCGGCGCCGAACCAAACGATATCGACGTGACGACCGTCGCCGAGATCCCTCCGCACCTCTTGCGTGAGGATGACTCGCCTGAACGCCGAGCGTTTCTGCCTTTGTCGGACGCCCGTCAGACCAAGAGTACGTTCCACGTGGACGCCTATCTATTCGCGGCCCATGACATTCTCCAGGCCCTCCCGAACGTGCTGCGAATGTTTGCGTTGTACTCGCACACCAAGTCACGCGGGTGGAAAGGCATGCTCATTGTCGATCTGCGCTCTGATGACGACGCGGCCCGGCACGCGCTCACGGGTCCACTGCCCCAAGTGCCCTCCGCACCTCGCGACGAAGACTCGGCTGCGCTCGCAGATCGGCTTCCGGGTGCGCCGCGTCTGCTCGCAACCGAGACCGCAGACCGACCACCGTTCGCGATCCGACCTGGACGACCGATCCAGAGCGCGCCCTGGGCGAAATGTCTGCCGATGGCCATCGCGGAGTCCTGGGGCTGGGACGTCACGATCCACGAGGCGTTCGAGGCGGCGTGGACCGGCGGAGCCGAGCCCGCCGCGGTGACGCTCGAGGGCAACGCTCGAGTCCTACAATTCGTAACTTCGCATTTTGGCCATGGGATCCTGACGATCCGATTTCCTTACATCATGCGCACGCCCCAGGGTTGGAATCTCCATGTGCGCGGCCCGGTCAACCGCCCCCGCCCGGATCTCGAGGCGTTGGAAGGTGTCATCGAGACGGATTGGTCCATCGCTCCGTTCTCGTTCAATTGGAAGATCCTGACCCCTGGACGCACGGTCCGTTTCGAGGTCGGGGATGTCATCGGGCGGCTCGTCCCGGTCCAGCGGGGGGTGCTCGAGACTTTTGATCCCGTCGTCATGCCGCTTACCGGAGACCGAGCTCTTGCAGGGCGTCTGCGTCAGTGGAACCGAAGCCGTTCCAAAGGACCACAAAAGGGCACATCGTCGGAGTACACCCTAGGTCGATTCGAGACTGGGCCAATTGCGGCCGAGCACCAAGTCTCACTTCGTCTTGCGCCGTTTCGACGCACCGTGTGATCCTTTGCTGATGCCCCGTCGGCTCTGGATTAGCCAGCTGCACTCTGCCTGGTTCGTCACCTTCGTTGCCGCAACCGGCTGTTTCTCGCCGACGACCCCCGTCGTCACGAGCGAGACGGAGGGCCCGGAGTCGCTGACCGGCAGCACCACATTCGTGGCGACCGGAACCGGTACCACGTCGGGTACGGACTCGACCTCGGGCAGCACGATGGCGACCGGTGAGGGAACGTCGACGACCGGAGGCACGGGCGACACGCTCTCCACCACGACGTTCGGTCCCGGTACGACCTCGTCCTCGGAAGACGACTCTACAGGAAGCACAGAAGGTCCCGAGGACGAGTCTACGGGCGAGACCTCCGGAGGCTCCGAAACCACGACGGGCGGTGGTGGCACGACGTACTGCGAAGACGCAGACGACGACGGCTTCGGAAACCCCAACATGTGCGATGTCTTCGAAGCTCCGCCTTCGGGTTGGGTGCAAGACGACTCGGACTGCGACGACGGCGACGACGCGGCCTTCCCCGGAGCAGCACCCCACGACAGCGCGCAGGGTTGCTTGGCCGACGCCGACGGCGATGACTGGGGCGATGCGTCTCCTGGTTCCGGCGTCGTCGTGGGGACGGACTGTGACGACGACTTCCCCTTCATCTTCCCCGGCGCCGCACGTCATGACGATCCCGATGCGTGCATGCGTGACGAAGACGGCGACGACTGGGGTGACGTGGACCCGGGGTCACGTGTCACCCCAGGGTCGGACTGCGACGACGTCGACGAGTTCGCGTTTCCTGGCGCAGCCCCGCAAGAGGACCCCGCGGCGTGCATGCGCGACGAGGATGGCGATGACTTCGGCAGCACGACGCCTGGGCCGACCGTCACAGTCGGCACTGACTGCAACGATAGAGACGAATACGCGTTCCCCGGAGCGGCCCCCAACGATGACCCCACCGCCTGCTACCGCGACGCCGACGGAGACGGTTGGGGCGATCGTGGGAATGGCGGCACCGATTGCGACGACGGAAATCCGGACGTCCAACCCGGGATCGCCGAGCACGAGTCCTGCCTTTGCACGATCGACCTCGACGAAGACGGCTGGGGTGAGCCCGACCCCGCGAGCGCCACCGCGGACGCGGGACACGACTGCGACGACGGAGACCCGAGCAGCAATACGGATTGCGGACCCGTCTGCAACGACGACGATGCCGATGGCTTCTCATCCACCCTCGGATGTGTCGACCATATCGCCGGCGATCCCATCCCCGCGGGCAAAGCACTGCTGTCGTGCGACTGCACGGACGCCGATGCTGCCGCATTCCCCGGTGCCGCTCCCAACGACTCCGCGACCGCGTGCATGCGCGACGAAGACGGCGATGACTGGGGCGAGATCTGGCCCCCCACGGCCGTGATCGCTGCCGGAACGGACTGCGTGGACGACGATGCGTTTGCGTGGCCTTACGTCGCGTTCCAGACGCTCCCCGTGGATCGTGCCCTTTTGCCCTCGCGAATCTCTCCACGCCGCGCCGCAAACGAGCCCTCGAGCGCCTGTCAGCTCGACTACGATCTCGATGGGTACGCCTCTACGTACGTGCCTCCGCCCGATCCGGCCTATCCGTTCGCAGCGACGAACTGGATCGAGGCCGGCACCGACGCCGATGATTTCACCGCCAACCCCTGAAATCGTCGAATGACGCGTTGGCGCCGCTTCGCTCTATCCCTTGCGATGCTCGGCGTCGCGGCGGGGATCCTGGTCGCGACAGGAAAGATTCGGCGGGCAGAGTCCGAGGAGGCTCCGCGCGAGCACGGAGCGGCGGCCCCTGCCCTCCCGGAGGCTCTGCCCAAGGCCCCCGCGATCGCTCCAGAGCTCGCCGGTCTCGCCTATATCAACGCCGTCCCGATCAAACCCGGTGAGGAGCACCGACGCGGTGTCGTTCGCAGGGATGACGGGGTGCCGGGCGATGGGATCTTCATCGCGAATCCCACGTGGGAGCGGCGCGCGGACGGTCCGGTCCGCGGCGCATCACTTTGGACCACCGCGGGTGAAGAGGTCCACCGCTGGATCCCGGAGGACGCCTCCGGAGACAAAGGTTGGGGGGGCGCACGCGTGGACGACGAAGGGTACTTGCACGTCGTCGCCGATGGCGCGCTCATCAAATTCGACTGGAACGCAAATGTCGTCTGGCGACACGCGGCGCGCCATCACCACGATCTGAACTTCGACATCGACGGCGGCCCCGTCGTGGTCTCGGAGCGCCTGAAGACAATTCCAGGCGTGGACGGCGTCCAAGAACTGACCATCAAGGACCACGGACTGACGTTCTTCACGCGGGACGGAGCGATCGAGCAAGAGCTCTGGCTCTCCGACGTGATGGCCGACGATCCACGGTTCAAGGAGGTGCTCGCGGAGACGATCGCATGGAAAACCCGGCGGTTCGGCGAGGAGGTGGATTGGACCCGTCCGTCGGACGTGTTCCACCTCAACTCGTGCGAGGTCCTCGCTCGAGACGTCGAAGGCCTGGGTCAGCGCGGCGACGTCCTGGTCTCACCACGCAGGTTCAACCGGATCGCCGTCATCGATCGCGCACGGGGAGAGATCGAGTGGATCTGGGGCGAGGGCGAGCTCGACCACCAGCACGACCCGACCCTCACCGACGACGATCGCGTCGTCGTGTTCGACAACGGCAAGTTTCGCAGCTATTCCCGCGTTCTCGTGGTGGACCCTTCCTCGCGGGCCATCGCGCGCGACTTCCGAGGTCACACCCCGTTTTTCTCCTCGGGACGAGGATCCGTTCAGTCGCTCGACGATGGCAGCCTGTTCGTCGTCATCGCCAACGAGGCGCGGATCATCCAAGTCGCCCGCGACGGCGACGACGTGCAGTGGGAGTTCATCAGCCCGTGGATCCAAAACGACGCGCGGCTACCGATTCGAGCGGTCTACCTTGAGGGGGCTGTGCTCGAGCGCGTTCGGGGCATCCTCGATGGCCGCAGTCCGGCCCCCATGGCGCCGGGCCTCGGCGGCTGATTGCTGGTGAAGGAAATGACGGCGCTCGCTCGTTTGAGGCTCAAGTCCACGGAGCCTCAGGCAGCTCGCAGAACCGGAAAAATTCGGGAAGCCCAGGTCGCGGGTGGCGCTGGTTCACGCCGTGGACAGCCGCCAGAGCGACGAAACGTCCCACGGCAGACCAAACATCGCTGCGACCTGACTTAGGACCGCCGCTTCATCCTCTCGAACGCCATCACTGGCGTCCGCCACCGCCAACGCTCCAACAAAAACGGCCTCACGAACGTCGCGTGGAGAAGACGACAGAACGTGCAATGCATCGACGAACTCCTCCCTAGACACCGTGCTACTGGCCACGCCCTGTAGGTCTTCGGCGCGCGCAAGACTGCGGCCCCACGTAGATATACAACGCTGGAGTGTTTCTGCTTCGTCGGACGCGACACGACCGTCCGCACGGGCAACGAACACAAGGATTCCAACCATGGCCACAAGCTCGTCGACGGATGAGGCAGCCATCGAAGGCAGCACTAGCGCGGGGCGCGAGTTAGTTTGCCCGCTCCGAACAGGTGGATCGCCCAGCTGGGGCATCCTCAAGTCGGTGAGCCTCTTGAGCTCCTCGAGTAGGTTCTCTTTCCGAACAGGGGGGCCGCCGCGAACCCGCCACACCTGGACACGATCATTTCGGAAAGTCCTCCAATCACGCACTCCGCGGCACCAGCCGAAAACGTATCCATGGCCACAGGCACGCCAACCGTCGACAACATCGACAAGCCGTTCAGTCGCATTGCCGACCACGTCGACGTAGCTGAAGTCCACGAGGTGCCGTTGCCCAAGGAAGAGATCCACCCGCTCTGCCGACATCGAATTCATCGTCGCAGGCAAAGGGCAAAGCCGCAAGGCGAGCGACGAGAGCCTCGCGACTCACGTACAATCTGCGAGCACTCGGCTCAACACCTACCGCTTCGAGGTGCGACTCAAGCTTTGGCCCGAGTCAGGGTGCAAGCTGCCAAGCGCGCAAGATCCTGAAGGGCCACGTTGACCAAGCCAAGGCGATTGCGTGCTCACGCGAAGCAGCAGCTCGGATTGAACGATGTCTTCAACCTCATGGCTCTGGTGCCGGGCACCAGCGTGGGCCCGAATTCGCTAGAGTAGCATACCACGTTGATGGCAGATCTCGATCTGTTCGCTCCCCTCGTGCCAAGGGAGAAGTGGCATCCGAACTTCGCTCGCATCACGGACTACCCCCTGGATGCAGAGCGTGATGTCCTTCGTGCATGGGCCAGGGACTTCCGCGATCGCGACGGCAAATTTGCTTACGAGTTTCAGACCAGCTTCAACTCCGGATTCTGGGAACTATACCTGTTCGCACTGTTCCGGGAGGCGGGGTGCGTACTGGACCAGCAGCACGCCCGTCCAGACTTCGTGGCGGTTGATGGTCCGCTCGGTCAGTTCACAGCCGAAGCCGTCATCGCTTCGAACCCCGAAGTTGGCGCCCCCGAATGGACATGCGACCCGTCGCGGCCACCGTTGCCACGCGAAACCATCCTCGATCTCGCAAGTCTGCGCCTGGCGCAAGCCCTGCCCGCGAAAAGCGAGAAGTGGAAGAGCGGCTACTCAAAGCTGGCCCATTGCAGTGCTCGCCCTTTCGTCGTCTGCATCGGGCCATTCGAGCAACCGTGGGCAAGCCTGCAGGGCACCGAGGCGATCGACCGCGTGCTGTTCACAGGTCCAAGGCCCGTCGTGTCGGCAATGAGTGGTGAACCCATCGTCATGGGCTACACGGCCCAGATGCAGTTCTTCGAACTCGGGATCGCAGTGCATCGTTTCTCGGCGTCCGGGACCGTGACTGCGGTTCCCGCGGGTCTTCTAATGGCACGCGTCGCGTACGACGTGCGCTCGGCGAGTGGGGTAGCGCCGCGTCACGACCCCCTCGAAGAGTACGTGCCACATCAGCGTGCGCAGCCTCCCAATGGAGTCCCGTTTGGCGGCCCCTCAGCGAGCGTGACAACCGACCAGGGAACTTTGGAGCTATGCCGTGGATGGACTATCTATGTCCGCACGCGACGTGATCGATGATGATTGGGCAGCTGGGGCTGAGCCCGGGACGAGTCACTCCATGGAAGAGTTTCGAGAGCTGGCCGCCAAGGACAACGGCGGGTTCATCACCGCCGTCCAGCCGACCCGCGAAAAGGCCATCGCTGAAGCACGTCGTCGTATCGACGACCTGCGAGATACGGCACCCAATTCGCTAGTAGCGGAACCAGCAACTGCGGGCGAAGTACCCCGTGAAGGGCAAAGTTTCGAGTGATTGCGAGTGGGTGAGTCCCGGCATCCTTCACGGCTCGCGGAACGCAGGCACCGTTTGCCGCCGGTGGCTCGTCGCCCCTTCGGCTTCGGACGCCGCCCTCGCGGGATCCACCGGCCCCGCGATGCTCTCGAGGTGCTCCACCAACCCCCGGGCAATCTGACACCGCCGCTCCATCGAGCCGAGCATGTCCTCGACCTGCTCGGCCAACCCGGCGATGAGCTCGGGGAGCACATCCACCGCGGCGTATCGCAAGCGCCGCGGTGCCTCGAGCAAGGGCATGACTTGCCCGGGTGTCTCGGTGGCGAGGGCGAGGCGGGACTCGACGATCTTCGTGGTCTTGACGGCGAGGTGATAGCCGCCGTGGACGCGGAGATAGCCGAGGTAGGAGAGCTCGACGATCCGCTTGCCGGCGGGATCGAAGGCGGTGACCTCGGCCAGGGGGCGCGGATGGACGTAGTCGAGGCCGATCATGAGGCGCTCGAGCAGATCGTCGATCGAGGCGATCATCGTGTTGAGATGCTCCGAGCCGTCGTTGAGACGGCGGGTGGACTGGCCGAGACGGTGGAGCTCTTGGTTCACGGGGAGGTCGACCTCGTCGCCCACGTTATTCCCACTTGATCCCCTGCGCCAGCGGCAGGGCGTCGGAGCCGTTGACGGTGCAGGTCTGGCGGCGCATGTAGATCTTCCAGGCGTCGCTGCCGGACTCCCGCCCGCCGCCGGTGGCCTTCTCGCCCCCGAATGCGCCGCCGATTTCCGCGCCGCTCGTGCCGAGGTTGACGTTGGCGATGCCGCAGTCGCTGCCCGCCGGGCTGTGGAAGCGCTCCATCGCGCGCACGGAGTCTGTGAAGAGCGCGCTCGAGAGGCCCTGCTCCACGGCGTTCTGCTGGGCGATGGCCCCCGCGACGTCGCCGTCGGGAAAGGTCTTGATGTAGAGGATCGGCACGAACGTCTCCTCGTCCATCATGGGGAACGGCCGATCGCTGGGGACCGCGACGAGCGTGGGGCGAACGTAGTAACCGGGACGAGGGAGGACGTCGCCGCCAATGAGGATCGTGCCACCCTCGGCGCGAATCCTGGCGATCGCAGCGCGGTAGCTCTCGACGGCACCGGCATCGATGAGGGGCCCGATGAGGTTGTTGCGGTCGCGTGGGTCGCCGATCCGCTCGCCGAGCTGGCGATAGGCAGAAACGAGCTTCTCCTTGAGGACTCCGGCGACGGATTCGGCGACGAAGAGCCGCCGCGTGGTCGTGCAGCGCTGCCCCGCGGTACCCGCCGCACCAAAGGCGATCGCCCGCGCGGCGAGCTCCATGTTGGCGCTCGCGTCGACGATGATCGCGTTGTTGCCACCGAGCTCGAGCAGGCTCCGCGCGAGGCGAGCCGCGACGACGGGGGCGACCTTGCGCCCCATCGCGCACGAGCCGGTGGCGCTCACGAGGGGGATCCGAGGATCGGCGACGAGCATCTGCGCAACGGAGAGGTCGTTCTCGACGACGAGCGGCATGATGTCGGGGTGCCCAGCCTCGGCCGCGAGGGGCTGCAAGAGGTTGGTCACCGCGATGGCGCAGAGCGGCGACTTGGGGCTCGGCTTCCAAAGGATGGGGTCGCCGCAGACGAACGCGAGCGCGGCGTTCCAAGCCCACACGGCGACCGGGAAGTTGAAGGCGGTGATGCAGAGCACGGGGCCGAGCGGGTGCCACTGCTCGAACATGCGATGGCCGGGGCGCTCCGAGAGCATGGTCCGGCCGCCGAGGGCTCGCGAAAGGCCGACGGCGAAGTCGCAGATGTCGATCATCTCCTGGATCTCGCCCTTGGCTTCCTCGATGCCCTTGCCGACCTCCACGCAGACGAGCTGGGCGAGGGCGTTTTTGTGCTCGCGCAGCCGCTCGCCCATGCGCCGGACGATTTCGCCGCGGACGGGGCCTGGCACCATACGAAACGTCTCGAACGCCGCGACCGACCGATCGACGGCGGCCCGCGCCATCGCCTCGTCGGCGGTCGCGACCCGTGCAAGCACCGCGCCCGAACTCGGGTCCTCGACTTCGAGGCCGCCTTCGGCTGGAGGCTCGAGCCCTAGCGCACCAAAGATCTCGTTGATTTCGCCGTTCGCCACGGCCGGACGATACCACCCCGAAGCGGGCGCCGCAGACCCTAGAAATCGATGTTGTCCAGGGCCACCGGATCGACGGTGTTGTCCCACGTGGGAAGGCCCTCGCCGTAGAGCAGGCCGTACACGGCCGCGACTTCCATCACGCGCTTGGCGTAGCGGTAGCTCTCGTCGAACACCATTTCCTCGATGAAAACGTCCATTTCCAAGGGAGCGACGGCTTTGGACTTCGCCCGCAGCCAGCGCGCCACGTTGCTCGGACCGCCGTTGTAGCTCGCGTACGCCATGGGCGCTTGGCCTTTGAACTTCCGCAGGAGCTCCGCGATGTAGTAGCTCGCGAGGTGGGCGTTGGTATCGATGTCGAACAGGCTGTCGGTGTCGAACGTGCCCTCGAACTCGCCGAGCCGCTCGGCCAGCTGACGGCCGGTCCACGGCATGATCTGGAGGGCTCCCCGAGCGCCGACGGCCGAGACCACGAAGCGGCGGAACCGCGACTCCGTGTACATGAGCGACCACAGGTGCACGGGATCGATGTTTTGGAGCCGCGCCTCGCGATCGAGCGCGAAGCGGTACGGCCGCGGCTGCCAACGCGCCTTCCAATGCCCGTCCTCGGGGGTACTGAGGCGGATGTAGCGATACGGTTCATCGACGCCCAACGCGACGGCGCGCAACCCCACCCGCAGCGCCTCGCGGGCCGCCGGCTGCCGCAGCTGGGCGCGGGCCGCTTTCGAGAGCGGGAACCTCGGGTGACTCCAGTTCGCTTTCCATCCGAGTCCCACGATGAAGGACTCGTTGCGCGGACCGCCCGTCTTCCCGCCGCCCGTCAGGACGGTCTCCGTCGCGATCCGCACCTCGCGGCGCGCCTCTTCCAGATAGCCCGCGGCGTAGAGCTGACGTCCGCGTCGCACGGCCGGCCATGCATCCCCGAACTGGAGGTCGAGCTCATCGAAATGGGCTTGGGTCTCCACCCGGGTGGGGTGTACGCCCTCGTCCGCCATGGGCTGAAGGGGAGGCACGGGGGCCACCGTGCGACCGGCGGCCAGGAGACGCTGGCGCGCCGCCAACCCGTAGTAGCCATAGGGATCCGCGTTGGCGAGCGCGGCGAGCAACGACTCGCCTTGAGCCTGCTCCTTGGGATCTTTCTTGGCCTCGAGCAGGAGCTTGCCGCGGAAGTAGCGGGCGCGCGTGCGATCGCCCGCGTAGCGCTCGGCCCGCTCGAAGCCCGCGATGGCTTCATCCACTTGGCCGAGGCGCATGGGAATCCAAGCGCGGAGCCATGCGCGTGCTTGAGCGTGCCCGCGCGACGACTTCTCGTAGCGCTCGACCCATTCGAGGGCCTCCGCGTAGCGCCCGGCCCGAAACGCGAGCTGGGCCGCCTCCCATTGGGCTTGTCGGCGCAGGGAGGTGCGCTTGGATTTTGCCTGCTCCGCCCAGAGCCCGAGCGCCTCTTCATAGAGCTCGCCGCGCTCGAGGCAGCGCAAGAAGTGGTCGCGCAGCTCGTAGTTCGGGGACTTGGTGTAGACGGGCCGGACGTCGTCCGCGCATTGGCCGAAGTCGCGCTGCTTGTAGGCGGTCCACGAGCGTTGGGAACGCGCGTCGGCCAGCATGTAGGAGGGCGTCGCAGGATCTTCGATCACGCGATCCAAGAGCTCACGGGAAAGATCGACCCAACGCAGGGTGCGGGCGGAGGAGGCCCGGTCCACGGTCTCCGACACCGAGAGCGGCCGGAGCCCGAGCCGGGGACTCGCCTCGGCCAGGGCTTCCAAGGCCTGCCAGGCCGCTTCGGACTCCGGCTCTCCGGCGCGGTGGATATGCACCGCGCGCAGCTCCGCCGCGCCTTCTTTGGTTTGGCCGGCGCGGACCATTGCTTGCGCCTGCGCGAGCCAAAACTCGCCGGCACGCGGGTGGTTGGGATAGTCGCGCAGGATCTGGCCGATCGCGGTGACCGCCTTGCGGGCCGCCGCTGCGGTGGACCGCGCGTCCGTCCCTTGGACCGCGAGCATCGCCTCGGCCTGCAACACCCGGATCTCCGCGAGGTTGCGCAGGTCGTCCAGCTTGGCCACCCGGTCGAGCACGCGGATGGCCTCTTTGCGCTGCGCGTCCGCCTGCTCCGCGGGCAACGTGCCCGCGAACCCGAGCTGCGCCCGTGCCAGCTCGAGCCCAAGCACGTCTGCGGGGAACATGCGCTGCGCCGTCTTGTTGTTCCAGCGGGCACCGAGCTCGGCGACGGCTTCCTCGTGACGGCCCAGATGGCGCAGCGCTCGGCCGCGCAGGAGACCGCGAAACACCCACGCCTCCGTGCCTTCAGCGGCCTCGGGCAGCCCGTCCGTCAAGTCGAGCGCCCGGGCGAAGTCGCGCAGGGCAAGCGCCGCGGCTGGCCCTTCCGTCTCCGGGAACAGCGCGGCTTCGCTGGACTGCGTGTCTTCGACCCCGACAGGCTTCGAGGTCGGCTCGCCGTCCGCGAGCACGATGTCCGAGTCCGCCGAAGGTCCGGGGTGCACGGCCTGTTGCAAGCCCGCTCGGCCGCCGAACACGGCGACCAGGCCGAGCAGGGACAACCCGAACGCACCGGCAAACCAGTGCTTGCGGCACCCAGCCTTCACCATCGTAGAGTCCCACGATAGCACGTACGACCCAAATTGCTCGCAAGCGGGCCCACGTCCAGATCCAAGCTGGGCCCCACACCAACATTGGGGCTAGGCCATCTCAGTCTCGGCCGCTATGGTCCGCCGCGTGAGTCTGCAACGACCTCCCCACCAACTCGTCGCCACCGTGATCGGGGCCGGGACCATGGGCGCCCAGATTGCGGCCCACCTCGCCAACGCCGGCATCCGCACCCACCTGCTCGACATGGTGCCGGCTGGCACTCCGGCGGATGCACCCCGGCCGGCCCGCAACGCCTTGGCCATCGGCGCGATCGCTGCGCTCGCCAAGGTTCAGCCCGCCGCCCTGATGCACGCCGCGTTTGCATCACGAATCACGCCCGGCAACCTGGAGGACGACCTCGAGCGCGCGGTCGGGGAGAGCGACCTCGTCCTCGAAGCGGTGGTCGAACGCCTGGACGTCAAGAAGACGCTGTTTGCTCGCCTGGCAGCCGCCGCTCCCGCGCATGCCGTACTCGCGACGAACACGAGCGGGCTCCCCATCGGCCACATCGCGCAGGACCTCCCGCCGGACGCGCGCCGCCGGGTGGTCGGGATGCACTTCTTCAACCCACCGCGCTACATGCACCTGCTCGAGGTCGTCTCGTCGAAATCGACGGACCCCGCGGTGGCCCGGGAGCTCGCCTGGCTCGGAGAATCCGTGCTCGGCAAAGGCATCGTGCCGTGCCCCGACACGCCGAACTTCATCGGCAACCGCATTGGCATCGCGGAGCTTCTGCTCACCTTCCGCACGACGTTCGACGGGAGATACACCGCCGAAGAGGTCGACCTCCTCAATGGCAAGCTGATGGGGCGCCCGAAGATGGGCAGCTTCCGCCTGGGCGACCTCGTCGGGCTCGATGTCGCCGCCCTCGTCATCGAGAACCTCGCGCGCTCCACGAGCGCCGATCCGGGCGCGCCGAACTACGACGAGATGCACACGAGCATGGTCGTCCCGAGCAAGCTCCAAGCGATCCTCGCCAAGGGGTACAAGGGGGACAAGACCCGCCAAGGGTTCTACAAAAAGACGTCCGAGCGCGATGCGAGCGGACGCAGCGTCGTCGCCACGCTCGACCTCGAGACGCTGGAGTACCGCCCCCGGCAAGAGCCCGTATTCCCGGAGCTCGCCGCCGTCGCCCAGGAACGCGACCTCCGGCGGCGGGTCCACCAAGCGCTGCGTGCCGAAGGTCGCGCGGGCGACTTCCTGCGAGCGGTCTATCTCCCCCTCTTCAACTACGCGGCGCATCGCATCGGCGAGCTCAGCGACGGCCCCAAGGAAATCGACGACGCGATGCGGTGGGGCTACGGTTGGGAGCTCGGTCCCTTCGCGCTCTGGGATGCGGCTGGACCCGCGTGGGTCGCCGAGCAGTTGGCGCGCATGGGGCACACGCTCGCACCCGCCGCGACGGCGCTGCTCCAGGGTGGTGACGCGACGGCGCGTTGGTACAGCGGAAGCAGCGCGGCACCCACCGTGTTCATCCCTTCCGCGCAGGGCCACCGGCGGATTCCCGAGCAACCGGGGACGCTCTCGCTCGCGGCGTGCAAAGAATCGGGCGGCGTCGTCCAAACGAACCGCGCCGTCACCGTGGTCGATCTCGGCGACGGCGTGGCCTGCCTCGAGCTGCACTCGCGCGGCAACAGCCTCGAGGTGCCCGTGCTCGAGACCTTGGCGACGGTCATGGACACGCTCGTGGCGCGCGGCGACTTCCGGGCGCTCGTCCTGGGCAACGAAGGTGAGAACTTCTGCTCGGGCGCGGACATCGGGATGCTGCTCGCTTCGATCCGCGACGCCAAGTGGGCCGAGATCGAGACGGTCGTGGCCACGTTGCAGCGCAGCATGATGTCGCTGCGCCACGCGGCGCTCCCGGTGGTCACGGCACCTCACGGTCGGGCGCTCGGAGGCGGCTGCGAGCTGGTGCTGCACGGGGCCGCTTCGGTTGCGCATGCCGAGAGCTACATCGGCCTCGTCGAGATCGGAGTGGGGCTTCTCCCTGCCGCGGGCGGCCTCAAGGAGATCGTGCGCCGCGCGGCGGCCTGGGCCGCCCAGGTCCCGAGCCCGGATCCATACCCGTGGATCCGACGTGGATTCGAGGCCACCTCCACGGCCAAGGTCTCCGCCTCCGCGCACGAAGCCATGGAGCTCGGATACTTGCAACCCACCGACGCGATCGTCTTCCACCGCGATCACGTGCTCGCCCGCGCGAAACGCCAAGCGATCGCCCTCGCGGACACGGGCTATGTCCCCCCCGATCCAAACGCCCCCATCCAAGTCATCGGGGCCTCGCGCGGTGCGAGCCTGCTGATGGGCGCGCAGCTGTTCCACTGGGGCGGCTACGCCACGGCGCACGACAAGCTCATCGCCGAGAAGATCGCCCACGTCCTCGCGGGCGGCATGAACCCCCTCGCCCGTCCCGTGACCGCACAACACCTGCTCGACCTCGAACGGGAGGCGTTCGTGAGCCTGTGTGGCGAGCCCAAGACGCAGCAGCGCTTGCAGGCGATGCTCGAGACGAAACGACCCCTGCGCAACTGAAAGGCCATCCCATGCCCGAATTCAAAGACGCCGTCATCGTCGCCACGCGTCGCTCCGCGGTCGGCCGCGCGCTCAAGGGTGCGCTCGCCCACACGCGACCCGACGAGTTCGCCATCCAGACCCTGCAGGGCACCCTGGGCGCTCTGCCCGAGTCCATCAAGGACGAGGTCGACGACCTGGTCCTCGGGTGCGCCATGCCGGAGGCGGAACAGGGCCTCAACGTCGCGCGCGTCGTCGGCCTGCGCGCGGGGCTTCCCGTTGCGCACAGCGCCATGACGATCAACCGCTTCTGCAGCTCGGGACTCCAAGCGGTCGCCATGGTGGCCGAGCGCATCATGCTGGGCGTTTCCGAGTGCGGGATCGGGGGAGGGCTCGAGTCCATGAGCATGATCCCCATGGGCGGCCACACGGCGACCCTGCACGTGGACATCGTGCGCGAGAACCCGGAGATCTACATCTCCATGGGGCTCACGGCGGAGAACGTCGCGCGGAGGTTCGAGATCAGCCGCGAGGATCAGGACGCCTTCGCCATGCAGAGCCATACGCGCGCGATCGCGGCGATCCAAGGCGGTCGCTTCCGCGACGAGATCGTGCCCATCCAGACCCAGGAAGGCCGGACGTTCTCCGTGGACGAAGGCCCCCGCCCCGACACGACCCTGCCCGCGCTCGGGCAGCTCCGCCCGGCGTTCGCGATCGGCGGATCGGTGACCGCGGGAAACAGCTCTCCGCTGAGCGACGGTGCGGCGATGACCGTGCTCATGAGCCAGGAACGCGCGAGCGCCCTCGGCCTCACGCCGCTGGCGCGCTTCGTCGGCTACGCGACGGCGGGCGTCGACCCAGCCTTCATGGGGATCGGTCCCGTCGAGGCGATCCCCAAAGTCCTGCGCCAGACGGGCCTGCGGCTCGCCGACATCGACCTCATCGAGCTCAACGAGGCGTTCGCGGCCCAGAGCTTGGCCGTCATGCGCACGCTCGGCCTGGATCCCGAGCGCGTCAACGTCAACGGCGGTGCGATTGCCCTCGGTCATCCCCTCGGGTGCACGGGAGCCAAGCTCACGGCCTCCGCGATCCACGAGCTTCGCCGCCGGAACGCCCGCTACGCGATGGTGACGATGTGCGTCGGCGGGGGCATGGGGGCCGCGGGCATCTTCGAACGCTTGTAGCCCACCCCACGACGGCCCACGACGGGGTGGTCGTCGCCCATCGGTCCTGGCATGATGGGCGCCTCGCATGGTCCTCCATGCTCAAGCCGGGCCCGTGTCCTGCCCCCAGTGCGGCGCACCTGCGCCGTTCCGCGGGACCACCGTGTCGCTCGTGTGCGAGTACTGCTCGAGCACGATCGTCCGCACCGGCTTCGATATCCAACTCGTGGGCCAGGTCTCCGCGATCGTGGACAGCGGCTCGCCCATCTTGCTCGGCGGGCGTGGCCGCTACCGCGGGGTGCCATTCGAGATCGCAGGCCGCCTGCAGGTCGCGTACGCGCGCGGGACGTGGAGCGAGTGGTATGTCGAGTTCGCCGATCGCGGGCTCGGCTGGCTCGTGGATGCGCAAGGCCAATACAGCATGCTGCGGGCCAAGGATCCGCGCGTCGCGGCTGGGCGCGTGCCGCCCTTCGCTCATGTGACGCTCGGCACCGTGCTCACGATCGACGGCGTCCCTGCGGTCGTCGTCGACAAGCGTGCGGCGGCCTATCAAGGCGCCGAGGGGACGCTCCCGTTCGCCGCACAACCGGGGATCCAGTTCTTCGGGGTCGACTTGCGCGGCTACCAGGGCGAGTTCGTCTCGCTCGACTATGGCTCGGGCGGTGATCACAACCATCCCGCCGCGTACATGGGCGAGGCGGTGGACCTCGCGGATCTCCACCTCCATCCGCTGCGAACGTTCACGGGTTGGCCGCCTCCACGCTCGGCAGCCCCTTCGCGCGCCGCCCGGACGCAACGATGATGATGCAGGCACCTTCTGCGCCCGGTCCGCGCAAGCTGTTCCGGGAGGAAGCACAGACGAGCAGCGCGCAGTGCCCCGGCTGCGGGGCACCGCTCGAGCTCAAGGGGTTTGGTGGCATCGAGCGCGTGGTTTGCGTCTACTGCGGTAGCGAATCCACGCCCAAGGGCCACAGCGAGCTCCAGCTCCTGGCCCAGGCCAGGCGACAGCGCCGTCAGAGCGCAATCCCCCTCTACCGCCGCGGGGTTTTGGACCATGTGGAGTGGGAGGTCCTCGGGATCGTCTGGCGCGAATGCGAGGTCTCGGGGACCAAATATCCCTGGCAGGAGTTCCTGCTGTTCAACCCCTACCGCGGGTATCGGTATCTCATCTATGGGATGTCCGACGGGCATTGGACCTTCGGCGGGGCGCTGCCTGGAGCCCCACAGTTCGTCGCCCGGTTCGGCCACAAGCAGGCGTTGTTTCGACGGACGAGATACGTGCACTTTCAAACCGTCACGGCCAAGGTGACGTATGTCGAGGGCGAGTTTCCCTGGCAGATCCGCGTGGGGGACAGCGCGCAGGCCCACGAATACATCGCCCCCCCGGCCACGCTCTCGGTCGAGGAGACCCACGGAGAAGACGGGCAAGACGTCAACTTCACGCTCATGCACCACGTCTCGGGACGCGACGTATGGTCGGCGTTCAAACTGCCCGGACGTCCTCCGCCGCGCAGCGGTGTGGGGTCGTGCCACCCAAACCCGTGGAAGCAGGGGCGCAGCACCACGCGGCTCTCGCTCGCCGTGTTCCTCGTGGCGTGGCTCGTTTGCGCCTGGCTCTACGCTGCGGCGCGCGACGAGAAGGTGATCTTCTCGCGCAACAACGTCCCGATCACGGAGGGAATCCGCCAGGAGATCACGATCGCCGGGCGCGGCGAGACCGTGCTCGAGCTCGAGCTCCACGCCTATCCGCTCTCGAACGCGTGGGCGTACGTGGATGTGATCCTATCTTCCGACGCGCAAGACGAAGGCCTGGCCTTCGGGGCCACGGCCGAGGAATGGCATGGGGTGGACGGCGGCGAGTCGTGGCGAGAAGGCAACGCGAACCCGAGCATCGTGATTGGTCACGTCAAACCGGGGACCTACGTGCTCGAGGTCACGCCCTCCGCCGGAACCCAAGCCGGACCCGCGCCTGCGGGCATGCGATATGACCTCACGCTGCGGCAGGACGTCTTGTTGCTGCGCTACGTGTTCCTGCCCCTCGTGGTCATCCTGCTGTTCCCATTCCTCTACTGGCTGTTCGCCGCCTTCTACGAGACCCGGCGCTGGTCGAACAGCGACTACAGCTCGAGCGATTGATTGGAGCAAGAGACCCCATGGTACGCAACGTGATCTACTGGATCTTCGGAGGGGCGTCCCTCTCCGCGCTCTTGCTCGCAGCGCCTTCCGGGGCGTGGCTCACCGTTCCGCCGGCGCGCGGTCAGATCGTCCGCGACGCGCAAGGCAAGACGACCGTCCGCGGCTCCTCCACCAGGTTCGTGTGGTTGGGCGGCGGCTATCACGGAGGAAAATGACGATGCAACCTGCAATCCCGCTCTTGGCCGTGGCCCTGGATGCCAGTGCCTTTCTCGCCGCCTTCCTCTATTCGCTCATCGGCATCGCGCTGTTCTGCGTGGCGTTCTTCGTGATCGTCAAGGTCGTCCCGTTCTCGATCCGCAAGGAGATCGAGGAGGACCAGAACGTCGCGCTCGGGATCATCATCGCTTCGGTGTTCATCGGGATCGCGCTCATCATCAGCTCGGCGATCGCCGGCTGACCCCGCCTGACCCAATGGATGCGCCCGAGGCTCGTCGCCTCCCCCTCCTCTTCTCCGTCCTCGTGGTGGCCACGTGTGGCCTCGTCTACGAGCTCATCAGCGCCACGATGGCCTCGTATCTGCTCGGGGACTCGGTGACCCAGTGGAGCCTCGTCATCGGCGTCTACCTGAGCGCGATGGGCCTTGGGTCCTGGCTCTCCAAGTTCATCGACCGCGCGATCCATCGGCGGTTCGTCGAGGCGCAGCTGCTCATCGCCGTCGTGGGAGGTTGCTCCGCCCCCGCGTTGTTCCTGGGCTTTGCGTTCCTCTCCTCGGTGCGGCCGCTGCTGTTTGGGATCCTCCTCGTCGTGGGAACGTTGGTGGGCCTCGAGATCCCGCTGCTGATGCGCATCATGGAGGGCGGGCAACACCTCAAGGACCTCGTCGCGCGCGTGCTCGCGTTCGACTATCTCGGGTCGCTGGCGGCGAGCCTGCTGTTTCCGCTCGCGTTGCTCCCCTACCTCGGCCTCGTGCGTACGAGCCTGCTGTTCGGCATCTTCAATGCGGCCATCGCGATCTGGGCGGCGTATACGTTTCGCGCCGAGATCCGTGGGTTTCGCGTCCTGCTCGGGCAGGCGATCGCGATCCTCGCGTTGCTCGTGGGCGCGTTCGCGGCCGGACCCCAGATCGAAGCGTTCGGTGAGTCGCGCCTCTACGACTTTCCCGTGATCTTCTCGCAGAAGACCACGTACCAGCGCCTCACGATCACCCGCTGGCAGTCCGACATTCGCCTCTACATCGATGGCAACCTGCAATTTTCGACCACCGACGAGCATCGGTACCACGAGGCGCTCGTCCATCCGGTGATGGCGCTCGGTCCCGCCCGCCGCGTGCTCGTGCTCGGGGGCGGAGACGGCCTCGCGTTGCGCGAGCTCGTCCAATACCCCGGGATCGAGCACATCGACCTCGTCGACCTCGACCCCGCCATGACCACCCTGTTCGCCGAGCATCCCGTGCTTCGCGAGCTCAACGAGGAGGCGTTCTCGGATCCGCGCGTGCAGGTCCACAACGCCGACGCCATGGAGTGGCTGCTCGAACGTCGCCGCGCGGGTGCGCCCGCGTTCGACGTCGCCGTGGTCGACCTCCCCGACCCCAACAACTTCTCACTCGGCAAGCTCTATACCCGTTCGTTCTACCGCCTGCTCGCCACCCAGCTGAGTCCGCACGGTTTCGGCGTGATCCAAGCCACGTCGCCCTACCTCGCCCCGCAGTCCTACTGGTGCATCGTGGAGACCCTGGGCGCGGCGGGCCTCCATCCCGTGCCCTATCACGCCCACGTGCCGTCGTTCGGCGATTGGGGCTTCGTGCTCATCGCCCCACGCGCGTTCGAACCCCCGACCCGCCTCGATCCCCAGACGAGCCGGCATTTCCTGAGCGACGCCGTGCTGCCCACGCTGTTCGTGTTTCCGAGCGATCAGGCGCCACTCCCGGTCGAGATCAATCGCCTCAACGACCAGCGGCTCGTCCACTATTACGAATCCGACCTGCATCGCCCCGCGGGGCGCCTGCACTGGTAGGCACTGCGCCTCTCACGCCGCGTTGCTTCGCCCCACCGGCCCAAGCCGCGGTATCATGCACCACAGACATCGCGGCCCAGCGCAGGCGATGCTCTCCCATCTCTTCGCCTGCCATGTCCAACTCGAGCTTCTCTCGCCACCTCGCCGCATGCGGGGATCTGCGCCTGCGCTGCCTGCTGTTCGCAATCGGCTGCTCGTTCGCCACCCTCGGATGCACCTTCGACGCCAGCGGGACCGCGCCGGACACCGAAGCTTCGTCCGAGAGCTCGAGCAGTTCCACGGCCAGCGATCCGACGGGGGATGGCTCGACGAGCACCACCACCGAGGAGGACTCGGCGGGCACGAGCTCCACGACGGCAAGCGAGGCCGAGACGACCGAGAGCGCTGGCTCGGAGGAAGTGAGCGAAGACGCCACCACGCTCGCGCTCGAGTCTTCGGGAGACGCGTCCGAGGCGTCGGGGACGACCGCACCGAGCGAGTCCGAAGGCTCCGAGAGCACCACGGGCGAAGATTCGGGGCCCGTCGGGACGCCCACCCCAGGGCTGCGCTATCGCTACTACGAAGGCGCAAACTGGGAAAATCTGCCCGATTTCGACAGCCTCACGCCCGCCGGTGAAGGCACGATCCACAACTTCGTCGCAGAGGTCCCCGAGGCGGGCGCTGACTTCGACAACTACGGGCTCGTGTTCGAAGGGTGGCTGCTCGTGCCCGAGGCCGGCCAGTACGAGTTCGTGCTCCAATCCGACGACGGCAGCCGCGTGATCGTGGACGGCACCCTCATCGACAACGACGGCCGGCACGCGGCGAGCGAAGAGTACGAAGTCCGCCAGACCCTGGCCTTGGACGAGGGCTACGCGGAGATCCGCCTCGAGTACTTCGAGGCCGATCAGAGCCACACGATCTGGCTGCGTTGGGACGGTCCGGCGTTCGACCTGCAAGACGTGCCCGACGACGTGCTGTTCTACTTCGTCGAAGGCGAATGACGGCGCGATGCAACGGCGGTCGGTGTTGGCCGGCGGCGCGGCCTCGTTCGCGACCCTGACGCTCGGCGGCTGCCCCCGCGCTGCGCCGGCGATCGAGCGCCGCTTCGTGGGCCCCTCCCCGGAGCGCGGCCACCTCGTCCGAGACGCCCGTGGACGCGCCGCCCCACCGACCGACAAGCGGCGCTGCGAGGTGCTCATCGTCGGCGGTGGCGCATCCGGTGCCGCTGCGGCGTGGAGACTCCTGCGCGCGGGCGTTCGCGATGTGCTCCTCATCGAGCTCGAGGGCGTCCCTGGGGGAACCTCCGCGGGTGGATCGATGACGCGTGGCGCCTATCCGCTCGGGGCACACTACCTACCGGCGCCCCATCCCGAGCTCACCGCCCTTCGCACGCTCCTCACCGACCTCGGCGTCGTGCTCGGCCACGACGCGGAAGGCGTTCCCGACTTCGATCCTCGCGCCATCGCGCGCGCCCCCGTCGAGCGCCATCGCTTCGGGGGCCGCTGGTACGAAGGCCTCTATCCCGCGGCGGGGCAGACCCTCGAAGAAGAGGCCCAGTGGGAGCGTTGGCGCAGCCACCTGCGTGAGCTCGACGCCGCGCGGGGACCCGATGGACGCCGCTTGTTCGCCCTCCCCGTGGAGCGGAGCAGCACCGCGCTCCGCCACCTCGATGCGATCTCGATGGACACGTACCTGCGCAGCCTCGGATTCTCGAGTTGGCGGCTGCGCTGGGTCGTCGACTATGCCTGCCGCGACGACTATGGCTGCCGGACCGAGGAGGTCTCCGCGTTCGCGGGACTCCACCACTTCCTCGCCCGCGGCCTCGAGGACGAGGAAGCCCGCCCGTTGCTCACGTGGCCGCAAGGCAACGCATACCTCGTCGACGGCATGTTCGCGCACGCGGACCTCGGGGAGCGTCGCCTGCTCGACACCGCGGCGATCTCCATCGATCCGGATCGAGGCCGGACCGTCGTCCTCGACTTCGCGACCCAGCGTACTGCGACGATCGACGCGCGCGTGATCTTGTGGGCAGCCCCGCGGTTCCTGCTCGGGTTCGTGCTCCCACAGAGCCGCGATCCTCTGCCGCGCGGCGCCCTGGAATACACGCCTTGGCTCACCGCGACGGTGGGCCTCGATATCGTCCCGCAGGGCTTTGGGGCCCCGCTCGCGTGGGACAACGTCCCCGTCCACGCCGATCACCTCGGCTACGTGGTCGCGACCCACCAAGCGCCCCTCACCGAGGTTCGCCCGGGATCCGTGGTGACGTACTACGAACCCCTGCTCGGCGATCCCACGCCCGCGCGCAAGCGCCTGCTCGAGGGTTCACTGCAGCACTGGAGCGAGCACGTCGAGCATGCGCTCGCAGCCATGCACCCCCAGGCGTTGCAAGGCCAGATCCGCGAGGTGCACCTCACGCGGTTTGGGCACGCGATGATCCGGCCCGTCCCTGGCCTGCTGTTTGGTCCACACCTAGCCCTGGCTGCGGCGCCGATTGGCAACGTGATCCCCTGCGCTGCGGACGTGAGCGGCCTGCCGCTGTTCGAGGAAGCCTTCTACGGGGGCGTACGCGCGGCCGAGACCGCGATGGCGCGGCTCGGGCTCGCCTTCGAACCGCTCGGCCACGCCTGACCGCAAAGCCCCGCAGACCCGCAGGTGCCCGCCCACGCGGTGTTACGCTCGCGCGTGCCCACGGCCCGACCTCGAGGGTCTGCCGCGCCCCGCGGCCCCGCGTTCCCGAGCCTCGTCGCTCCCGCCTTCGACTTCACGTGGTTCGCGTTGCCAGGTCTCGTCGCGGCGGCGTGGGGCTTCACGCTCGGCTTCGCCACGCGCGACGAGGAGCCCGCCGAAGCGTCTTTGGGTCTTTGGATCTTGGGCGTATTGCTCGTCGACGTCGCCCACGTGTGGGCTTCGCTCTACCGGACGTACCTAGATCCGGTCGCGCGTCGGTGCCATGCCAAGCGCCTGCTGTGGACACCGATCGCGTGCTTATGGTTCGGGACGCTCCTCCATCTCGCCTCCGCGGCGTGGTTTTGGACCGTGCTCGCCTACGTGGCGATCTTCCACTTCATCAAACAGCACACCGGCTTCGCGCGCCTCTACGCGCGCGCCGGCGACGAGAGCCCGCAGGACGCACGGCTGGCAGAGCTCGTGGTCTGGTCCTCGACGCTCGGACCCGTGCTGTGGTGGCACGCCCACCTGCCCACGCAGTTTGCGTGGTTTCGCGACGGCGATCTGTTGCCCGGCATGCCCCTCTGGCTCGGCACCCTCGCTCTGGCCACGCAGGTCCCCCTTTGGATCGCGTTCCTCGTGCGGCGCGGGCAGCTGCGTGCTCGCGGGCACCGCAACCCCATGCTGACGCTCATGGCCGTGGTCCCTGCGCTCAACTGGAACGTGGGCATCGTCCTGTTCGACGACGACCGCGTCTTCACGATCACCAACGTATTTGCGCACGGCGTGCCCTACCTCGCGCTCGTATGGATCGCCGGCGGCAAGGAGACCGTCGCAGCGATCCTGGGGCGCAGCCGTGTGCGGATCGTCCCGGTCGTCGCGGCCTACTATGGTCTTTTGGCCGCGCTCGCATATGGCGAGGAGTGGCTCTGGGACCGCGCCTTGTGGCACGAGCATCCGGGATTGTTTGGTCACGGCCAGCTCTCGCTCGTCGAAGACGAAGCTCTCACTGCGATCGTGGTGGCTGCGCTCACGCTGCCCCAGGCGACGCACTACGTGCTCGATCGCTTCATCTGGCGCGCCGGCAAAGACAACCCCCGCCTCGCCGAGCAGCTCGGACTCTCGCGCGGGAGCACGGCGTGAACCCGATCGAACGGCAGCTTGAAACCCATGCGTTCCTCGTGAGCGACGGCGCCATGGCAACGGAGCTCGAGGCCATGGGTGAAGACCTCGGCGGCCCCCTGTGGTCGGCCCGCCTCCTCCTGACCGCGCCAGAGCGCATCGCGACCGTGCATCGGTCCTATGCGGATGCCGGAGCCGACATCCTCACCACCGCGTCCTACCAAGCCTCGATGCCCGCCCTGCTCGCGCACGGCTGCACGCGCGACGAGGCCGAGGCCCTCCTCGTGCGCTCGGTCGAGCTCGCCCGTCACAACGCACCGCCCGGGGTGCTCGTCGCCGCCTCCGTGGGCAGCTACGGCGCCTTCTTGGCCAATGGCGCCGAATACCGCGGCGACTACGGACTCGCGCCATCGGAGCTCGAGCGGTTCCACCGCGAACACGTCGCGATCCTGGCCGAGGTGGCCGACCTCGTCGCGTTCGAGACCATTCCATCGCTCACCGAGGCAAGGGTCCTGCGCGACCTCCTGGACGCGACCCCGGGTGCATGCGGCTGGCTCAGCTTCAGCTGCCGTGATCCCGAGCACATCTCCGATGGGACCCCGTGGGTCGAGTGTGTGCGTACCCTCGCCGATTCGTCCGCAATCGCAGCCATCGGCGTCAACTGCTGCGATCCCGCAGGCGTGACCGCGTCGCTCGAGGCGGCCCGCGCGTGGACTCCCAAGCCCCTCATCGCGTACCCGAACTCCGGCGAGCGGTGGGAAGGAGGCTGGCGCGGCCCACCGTGGGCACCCGAGCGCTTCTGCGAGGCCGCGACCTCGTGGATCGCCGCCGGGGCCTCGATCGTGGGGGGATGCTGCCGCACCGGACCCCGCCACATCGAGGCCCTCCGCCGCATGAGAATGGGCTAGGCTCGATCTCGTGGCGAATCAAGTCCAAGCCTCCCACATCCTGCTCATGTACGCCGGCTCCATGCGATCGAGCGCGAGCCGCTCCAAAGACGAGGCCAAGCAACAGATCGAGGCGATCAAAGCGGAGCTCGATGGCGGCGCGGACTTTGCCACGTTGGCAGGCAAATACTCGGACTGCCCGTCCAAAGCTCGCGGTGGAGACCTCGGCAAGTTCGGTCGCGGTCAAATGGTCGGCGAGTTCGAGCGCGCCGCGTTCGGGCTCGAGGTCGGGGGTACGAGCGACATCGTCGAGACGCCGTTCGGTTACCACCTGATCCGTAGGAGCGCCTGATCGCCACCATGACCGCGCTGAAGGTGCAGCTCGCTCTCTTGGGGGCTCTCCCAGCGCTGCTCGCGATGGCCTATTTCGACAGGCTCGATGCCAAGCGGCCCGAGCCTCGTCGCACGCTCCGTCTCGTTGCCCTTGCCGGAGCGCTCTCGTCGATCCCGATCGTCCTCATCGGCCAGCTCCTCAAGGCGCTTCCGCCCGAGTGGCTCGCCACGCATCCCGTCTATCTCGCCTTCGTCGTCGCCGCGGCGCCCGAAGAGGCGGCCAAGCTGGCCGCGATGTTGATCTTCGCGTGGCGCCGCCCCGAGTTCGACGAGCGCATGGACGGCGTCGTCTATGGCGCGCGCGCGGGACTCGGCTTCGCGTTGCTGGAGAACATCGCGTATCTGTTCCTCTTGCCGCAGTCGTTGTCCGAGTACGTGGGGATCTTCATTGGCCGCACCGCGCTCGCGGTCCCGGGGCACGCGACCTGGGGCGGAATCCTCGGCTACTTCGCCGCCAAGCGCCGATTCGACGGCGCAGGCCCGGGCCTCCTCGGCGGCTACCTCCTCGCCGTCGCCCTGCATGGCACGTATGACGCGCTGCTGTTCACCGCGCCCTCCGTGCAGGGTCCGTACGCGGCCCTCTACCTGTTGCCGGCCCTCATCATCGTCGCGGGCGCGTGGGCGCTGCGAGAGTTTGCCCGCCGGGCCATCGCTGCCGACGACGCCGCCGAAAAGGCCGCAAAGCTGTGGCGCTGACCACCGCGGGACCCGAGCTCGACGTCGTCGTCGTCGGTGCCGGCGTCATCGGGCTGGCCATCGCCCGCCAGCTCGCGATGGAGGGCCGCGACGTGGTGCTCCTCGAGCGCGAGTCGACCTTTGGTCGGCACACCTCGTCGCGCAACAGCGAGGTCATCCACGCCGGGATCTACTATCCGCCGCAGAGCCTCAAGACCCGCCTCTGTGTCCGGGGGAGGCACCTCCTGTACGCCTACGCGCAAGCCAGAGGCGTGGAAGCACGCAAGCTCGGCAAGCTCATCGTCGCCACGCGCGAGGAGGAACGCGAGGTCCTGCAGCAGTTGCTCGAGCGGGGAGTGAGCAACGGCATCCCCGACCTCGAGCTCTGGGACGCCGCACGGGTCTCGCGCTGCGAACCTGCCCTGCGAACCTGCGGTGCCCTGTGGTCGCCCTCGACTGGCATCCTGGATAGCCACGGCTTCATGCGCGCCCTGCTGGACGATGCGACGGCCCACGGTGCCTCCATTGCCTGGCGCGCAACCCTACGCCGGGTGGTCCCGCACGCGGAGGGCTTCGTGCTCCTCACCCACGCAGAGAGAACCTCCTGCCGCGTGCTGATCAACACCGCAGGTCTCGATGCGATCGACGTCGCCCGCGGCATCGAAGGCCTCGATCCCGCGTGGATCCCCCGCCTCCACCTCGCGAAGGGCAATTACTTCCGCATCGAGGGCCCCACCCCGTTCTCGCATCTGGTGTATCCCACGCCAGACCCAGGCGCGCTCGGGATCCACGTGACGCTCGACCTCTCCGGTCGCGCACGCTTCGGCCCCGATCTCCAATGGATCGACGCGCTCGACTATGCGGTCGATGATGCGCGCGTACCCGCGTTCGAAGCCGCGATCGCCCGCTATTGGCCCACGCTGCCCCGTGGACGACTGCGCCCCGACTACGTCGGCATCCGCCCGAAGATCAGCGGACCGGGCGAACCCGCGGCAGACTTCAGGATCGATGGGCCCGCGCAACACGGCATCCCGGGGCTCGTGAACCTGTTTGGGATCGAGAGCCCAGGGCTCACCGCAGCCCTAGCGATCGCCGAGCACGTCTGCGGCGTCCTCTCGGATCACGGCTGACTCCGGCCGCTTACGCGCCTTGGGCCACCGCTCTCGTTGACGGGTGTTCACTTGTGTCCAGTGCGGTGGTTCCCGAGCCCGGCCGCTTCTTGGGCCCTCAACCACTCGTCCTCGAGTCCCATCGCCACGACCCAACGACCGACATACGCCCCGTGAAACGTACTTGCGAACGACCCCGTGAGCATATATGGCACCTCAGCTTCTTCGAGCGCTCGAAGAACGCGCTTGAGCGCATCCTCAGCGCTGAGGTCGGACGCCATAGAGCTCCCAAATGAGTTCGTCGCGAATCTCAGCATCGCTGAGCGATGGAGATCGAGCACGGATCCGACGGCGCACGACTTCGCGGACAGCTTCGCTCATTTGGCACGCCATCCTCAGCTTTCGGACGCCCCCCATACGGCGATAGACCGCCGCCTGGACCTCTGCGGCTTCGTTCGTCGTGTCTCGCACAGCGCCAGGATAGTACGTTGCTCACACGCAGTCCCCACGAACCACCAGACGAGCGATCGGGGCTCACCGGACGCCGATTCTGTCCGGTGTCGCCCCCCGCGGCGACACTGACGCTCGTGGCCCGCGCTCGACGACCGAGCACCTCTGCGGCGTCCTCTCGGATCACGGCTGCCCCCCGGCCCCTCACGCGCCCTGGGCCACTGCCCCGAGGAGCTCCGAGAGGGTGACCGGCTTGTGGAGGACTTCCCCCACGCCGACCTTGCGCAGATCGGCTTCGAGGGTGGCATCGACGAGGCCGCTGCACACGACCACGTGCAGGGCGGGATGCGCCGCGAGGGCGCGCCGGGCCAACTCTGCCCCGCCGATGCCCGGCATCCGGAGATCGGTGACCAACACCTCGATCGTTTCATCGAGCTGCTCGAGCCCCTCCTCGGCACATTCGCACGAGATCACGTCGTAGCCGGCACGCGAGAGCGCCATGTGATGGGCCGCGCGCACGCGGTCATCGTCATCCACGAGCAGCAGACGCCCGGGCGTCCGCGGGGCCGTCACCACTGCCGCCGACCGTGGCGTCGCGAGCTCGGCCGTGGCGGGCAAGAACAGCTCGAAGGTGGTCCCCTCACCCGCGCGCGAACGCAGCGTGATGCTGCCTCCAAGGCTCTCCATCACGCGGTGGACACTTGCCAGGCCGAGGCCCGTGCCGTCGTCCTTCGTGGTGAAGAACGCCTCGAACACCCGCGGTTGGATCGCCTCGGGGATCCCGGGTCCATCGTCCGCCACGATGATCACCGCGCCGTGTGGCACGCTGCGCGTCGCGATGGAGATCGAAGCGCGAGGATCGGCTTGTGCGGCGTTGAGGCAGAGGTTCACGAGGACGAGCTCGAGTTCGCCGCGCGCGGCCGCGATGGTCACGCCGGTCGCACCGCAGGCGTAGTCTACGAGCGTCGGCGGTGGGATCGCGGCGCGGACGAGCGCCATGATCTCGTGCATGCGCGCGTCGAGGACCACGAGCTCGCGCTCGCTCGGCGTCCGCCTGCGCGCGAGCTGAAGCAGGCGACTCGTGACATCGCGAGCCCCGGTCGCGGCCGAGAGTGCTTGCGACAGGTCTTCACGCAGCTCTGGATCGCGCAACCGGTCCTGTACGAGCGCGACAGGCACGAGGATCGCCTGGAGCAGGTTGTTGAGCTCGTGCGCCACCCCTCCGGCGAGGGCACCCACGGCGGCCGCCTGCTCTGCGTTCCGCAAATCCAGCTCGAGGCGCGAGCGGGCCTCGCGTTCTTGGTCCAACCGTGCGTGCGCCGACTGCAGGGCGCCCAGCACCGCTTGGATCATCGCGGTCACCGTCACCACGAGCGCGAGCGCGTTGCCGGCCATCACCCACCACTGCAGCGGCCTGAGCTCCCCATGCACCGCCTCGAACGGTGCCGTGGAGGCCACGATCCATAGACCGAGGCCGAGCAACACCAAACCAAACCCGCCCACCGCAACCCAGGCTTGACGCCGCTGCAGCAACAGCGCCGCCAAGATGGGTCCCGCGATCAGCCACAGCAAGCCCGCCCCTTGGAGGCCGAGCGCGAGCAGCAACACCACAGAGAGCACGCTCACCGCCACCAACACATGAGCCACGCGCGCTTCGTACGAGAGCCGCCCCCGCAGCAGCTCGAGCGCCACGAGCCACGCGTACATCGCGACATCCACCGCCGCCAGCCACGGCAGCCCCGCAGCGAGCGACGCGACGATGCTCGGAACCAGCGCGAACCAACCAAAGAGAAGGAGCACCCGGATCAACCGATCCAAGATCCTCCGTCGTCCGGCCGTCTCGTCCTCCGCCACCGGACCAGCATACGTCGCCGGAACATCGTTGCGAACGACCCGTCAGGCTCACCCGACTTCGTACCCGCCGGAAGGAACGCGCTGCGCATGATTCTCGTAGACGCACTGTCGCATTGCGGCACCTCGCCGTCCCCGAGCTGCTCCTTTCGCGTCCCTACCTGGGACGTGCACGCCACCCGAGCGTCGCCACGGCGCCACCTCGTCGACCGAAGCTGCGGCCGCTTCCCCAACCGAGAGGATTGTCGATGAGTCGCTCGAAAACGCAACCCACCCTCCAAGATCGCCGCCGCTTCCTCAAGGCCACCTGGAGCGGCGTCGGTGCGAGCCTGTCCCTCTCCCTCGTTCCGGGGGGCAAGGCCCTCGCGGCACCCCGGCTCGGAGCCAATCCCTTCACGCTCGGCGTGGCCTCCGGCGATCCCTCCGATTGCGGCATCGTCCTCTGGACGCGGCTCGCCCCCGAGCCCGCGGACCCGGGAAGCTTGGGCGTTTGGGACGTGCCCGTGCGTTGGAGAGTCGCGCGCGACCAGCAAATGCGCCATGTCGTCGCCCGCGGAACCGATGTCCCCTTGGGGAGACGGCGCGCCATCCCCGCGCATCGGCAGTGGCCAATTTTTCGCACCTTCGAGGTGATCCAAGAGAACTCTCGTGACGTCTACAGCTACGTCGAACCGTCGTGAGCAGCGGTTCCTGGTACTGTTTCCGGCCCTTTGATAGCTTCCTCCTCATCGCGAGCCTGAACGCATGACCATCGCATCCCCGATCGAACCAGATCGGCTTCCGAGAGGCCTTCTACGCCTGCCACCTCCGCAGGGTCTAGCCTATCGATATACGCGGACTCAGTACTCTCTCGTCCTATGGGCAGTCTGTTCGTCCTGCTCCGACGACCTTCCCGAGGTCGGAGAGCTGGTCTGGGCCGGCGAGAACGTAGAAGTCTGGGCCAGCGAGGGAATGGTTGCTTGCGGCGGCTCGTTCTTGGAGGTGGAGGCGCACGCATCCAGAATCCGTGACTTCGTTCAGGAGTATGGCGTCGATTCTCCGCCGGTGGACTACCGCTATTTCTGGTTCAGTGACGCTGACCGACATATTGTCGAGGACGTTTGCGGCTATAACTACCATGATGAGCCTGTGTATGCTTGTGCCGTGCGAGACGCCTTGTATACCCCTGACATTCCCGACTATCATGAAATCACGCACGCCGCCCTGCCGAATCTGGCGACAATGCGCCACGATCGACCACGCCTCTTGGCTGAAGGCGTCGCAACGATGCTGGGCAATCTGGGCTTTGTGGCTGACAGCAATGCCCCAATTCTGATTCGCCAGCCACCCTTGGAGTCATTGGTCTTGCAGGAGCCAAGATCGCGGACTAGCTACGTTGCCGCGTCTCATTTCGTCCGCTCATTCATCGAGCAAGATCCTGGGCTCGCGTTGAGGGTATTCTTGCAGCTCCGTCAAGGAATGGATATCAGCGACATGAGATCCACTGCCCTAGAGATCGGATTCCCGTTCGATCTCGCTGCTGAGACCTACGAGAATGTCGCTCTGGTCAAGGGCCATCAGGCTCGCATCCATATCTCAGAATGCGATCAAGATTCCGTTCCGTGGAGTTCAGACGGAAGTCTCAGTATCTCTGGCGTGATTGACTGTGGGGGCAGTCGCACGCTCGGGCCAGGTAGAGGTGAGATCTGGCAAACTTGGACATTTGATATTCCAGAAAGGGAAGGTGTGGACGCGATACCTCCAGGATTCCGAGTGGAGTGGCAAAGCTCAAATGTCTATCGCTACATGATCATCCCGTGCAGCCCTGAGATCGGTTCGGGTGGATACCGGGGTTATGCTCAGGAAGCGTCTGCGGGCAGTGATGACTCGGGGGAATTCGGCATGATCATACCATCAGGGCGATACTGGATCCAGATCGAACGAGACCATTCCCCTCCCGACGACCTGGACTTCTTCTTTCGGATGTCTCCGTTATCGTCTGACTAGCCCTCCAGCTAAACGAGCCTTTGCTAGTCGTCCGGCCGTCACCTCCTCCGCCACCGGACCAGCATACGTCGCCGGAACATCGGTGCGAACGACCCGTCAGGCTCACCCGAGCTCGTACCCACCGGAAGGAACGAGGTCACGGCCGCGCATGATTTTCGTGGACGCAACTGTCGCATTGCTGCACCTCGCCGTCCCCGAGCCGCTCCTTTGGGGTCCCTACCTGGGACGTGCACGCCACCCCAGCGTCGCCACGGCGCCACCTCGTCCACCGAAGCTGCAGCCGCTTCCCCACCGAGAGGATTGTCGATGAGTCGCTCGAAAACGCAGCCCACCCTCCAAGATCGCCGCCGCTTCCTCAAGGCCACGTGGAGCGGTGTCGGTGCAAGCCTGTCCCTCTCCCTCATTCCCGGCGGCAAGGCCCTCGCGGCACCCCCGCTCGGGGCCAATCCCTTCACGCTCGGCGTGGCATCCGGCGATCCCACCGACTGCGGCATCGTCCTTTGGACGCGGCTCGCCCCCGAGCCCGCGGACCCCGGAAGCTTGGGCGTCTGGGACGTGCCCGTGCGCTGGAGAGTGGCGCGCGACGAGCAAATGCGCCACGTCGTCGCCCGCGGAACCGCAGTCGCGCCTGCGGCCCTCGCCCACTCCGTCCACGTCGAGGTCCACGGGCTGCAGCCCGGCCGTGACTACTTCTATCAGTTCGACGTTCGCCGAGAGGAGAGTGTGATCGGCCGCTTCAAGACGGCCCCCGCCTCGCTCGCTTGGGCGCAAGAGCTGCGGTTTGCCTTCGCCACCTGCCAAGACTGGCCAAGCGGGTACTACACGGCGTATCGCGACATGGTGCAGCAGGACCTCGATCTCGTGCTCCACCTCGGCGACTACACCTACGAATATGCCATCGGGTGGTCCAATCGCGAGGAGGGCGTTCCGGTGGGGTTCCAGGAGGAGACGGTCGATCTGCGAACCTACCGTCTGCGCCACACGCTCTACAAGCTCGATCCCGACCTCCAGGCCGTGCACGCGAGGTTTCCGTTCTCCGCGATCTGGGACGACCACGAGCTCCAGAATGACTACTCAGGGTTTGCGCCCGAATGGGGGTCCCCCTCACCCGAGTTCACCACGCGCCGTGCCGCAGCCTATCAGGCCTACTACGAGCACATGCCGATCCGCCAGGCGTCCATGTACAGACCGGGTAGCCCGTGGCTGCGGATCTACCGGCATCTCGACTACGGCCGCCTGCTCTCGATCTCGCTCCTCGACGATCGCCAGTATCGCAACGATAACCCTTGCGGGGATGGCGAGTCCTTTCGTTGCCCCGAGGCCGAAACGGGAGACTACACCATGCTCGGCCACACCCAAGAACGCTGGCTACGCCGCGGCTTTGCCAATAGCCACGCGCGGTGGAACGTCGTCGCGCAGCAGCTCCTCATCGCACAGCTCGAACACGCCACCATCGCCCCCGGGTGGTTTTGGAACGACGCATGGGATGGCTATCCACGCGCGCGCCAGCGCCTGCTCGAAGACGTCGTGGGGACGGGAGTGCGCAACCCCGTGTTCCTGACCGGCGATTGGCACTCCACCTTCGTCAACGATCTCAAGCTCGACTTCTCAGACCCTGCCTCCCGCACCGTGGCGACCGAGTTCGTCACGCCTGCCATCACCACCGGCGGGGACGGGACGCCCTACGGCCCCTACTACGGACCCATGGTCCCGTTCAACCCACACATTCGCTACTACGAGGGCGACCGGCGTGGGTACTTCATGGCCAGCGTGACCAAGGCCCGCCTCCAGGTGGACCTGCGCTTCGTCTCGAGCGTCGAGGACCGCGCGGGCGTGGGGGCGACCGAGGCGTCGTGGGTCGTCGAGGACGGCCAACCTGGCGCCGTCCCGGCCTGACCTGCGCGTCTTGCCAGCTTTGGCCTCGCCGCCCGGCAAAGCGCCGCGACGCGGCGCGCTCGTTGCTCCCGCAGGGTGCTGCGGAGCAACATGGCACACACGCCGCCCGCGGAGCCCGAACATGGTCACCCCCCACCAGGTCACCGCCGTCCCCGATCCTTCCCTCCGCGCCACGCTCCGCGATCTCGCGCCGCTTCCGTACCACCGCGCGAGTCCAGCGGGTGACGATATCCCCGCCTTCGTCCGCGCCGCCTCCGCGATCCGCCGCGACGCCACGCGACGCATCGTCATTCAAGACGACATCAATGCGTTCGGGATCCTCGCGCTCGACGGCAGCGTCACCCCCTACCTGCTCCCCGTCGGTCCCGGGGGTCGCCGGACGTTCGGCGAGGCACTCGGCAACAAGCGGGACAAGATGGACCTCGAAGCGTGCGTGATGCTTGCCGGAGGGCGCCTCCTCGCGTTCGGCTCCGGCTCCACCGCTGCGCGCGAACGCTTGGTGCTGCTCTCCGGGGAGGTCGTGTCGATCGTCGACGGGTCCGAGCTCTACGAGAAGCTGCGCGCGCTACGGGCGTTTTCCGGGTCCGAGCTCAACCTCGAGGGTGCCGTGGTCGTGGGGGACACGCTGCGATTGTTCCAGCGCGGCAACGGAGCGAGCTTGGAGGGCATCGAGCCGTGCAACGCGACCTGCGATCTTCCGCTCGCCGAAGTCTTGCGGTGGCTCGAGGGTGGACCGGCGCCGACGATCGATCGCGTCGTTCGCTACGATCTCGGGTCGATTCGCGGGACGCCATTCACGTTCACCGATGCCACAGTGACGTCGGACGGATCCGTGGCGTTCATCGCTTGCGCCGAGGCGTCGCCGGACACGTACAACGACGGTGAGGTCCTCGGCTGCTGTTTTGGACTCATGGGGGCCACGGCGATCCGCGTCGCTACGATCGTCGATCCCGCGGGCGAACCCACGAAGCTCAAGATCGAGGGCGTGGAGGCGCGGGCGGACGAGCCCGGGGTGTTCGATGTCGTCATCGACATGGACCGCCAAGACACCCCCGCGCAACTCGGAACCCTCGTCGTCGTGGGTTGAACGAGCACAGCACCCGTCCTCGTGGCCACGCATGGCCCGCGCGCTGGCGATTCGGGCACCCCGAGGGTCGACCACCTCCTGCCCGCCGTCCCGCATCCCCAGTACGTCTTGTCCTTCGGTTCACCACTTTGCGTTCGTCTCGGCTATGACGCTTCGCTGCTCGCCGCTCCCACTTCGCCATCGTGGGCGGTAGCGGTGCGAGACCGGTAACTTCGAGGTGGACCGGCTTCTCGGTTCGGGTTCTGGGATGGTCGTCGTCCTTTCGGTCTTTGGGGTGGAAATGCGGGTCACCGCGCCTAAACGGGACACCAGAGCGACGGGCGACCTCGGCTCTGGTTTGTTCGCGTCCTCATGCTAGGGGGCAAAGCCTCCACCGTGAGAATACACGGGACACGAAATCGATCTGGCCAGATTCGCTTGTGAAATCATGTGACTCGCTGGACCATGAGCGCTCCGCATGACGACGAAGCCCTCCCGGAAGAAGCGCGCCGCCAGGGCGACGGGGCTCGCTGCTCCCCGAGCGAAGCGGGCGATCGTCGTTGGGGACGACTCGCGTTTCGCAGAGGTCGTCGCGCTCATCGAGGCCGCCCGCGCTCGCGGGTACCAGGCTGTGAACACCGTCCTCGTCGAACACTACTGGGAGCTCGGCGAGTACATCAGTCGGAAGATCGTCAGCTCCGAGTGGGGCGACGGCGTGGTCAAGGAGCTCGCCGCTGATCTTGCCCGTCGTTACCCCGGCATTCGCGGGTACACGCGGCCGAACCTGTTCCGAATGCGCCAGTTCTACGAAGCGTACCGGGCGGACCGAAAAGTCTCAGCGCTGCTGAGACAATTGCCGTGGACGCATCACTTGCTCATCCTCGGCCAAGCGAAGCCCGTCGAGGCGCGCGAGTTCTACATCCTCGCCGCCATCAAGGAGCGTTGGACCTCCCGCGAGCTCGAACGCCAACTTCGCTCAGGCGCGGTCCTTCGCGCCGCGAAGGGCGCGAAGAAAGTCTCACCAGCGCTGAGACAAACTCATCCGAAGGCGATCGACGAGTTCAAGAACGCCTACAGTGTCGAATTCCTCGGCCTCTGTGCCGACCACGCCGAAGCCGACCTCCACGGCGCCCTGCTCAGAAATCTGGGCCGCTTCCTCACCGAGTTGGGCCGCGACTTCTGTTTCGTCGGCTCACAGTACCCCGTGCAGGTCGGCAACCAGGACTTCGCGATCGACCTCGTCTTCTTCCACCGTGGACTACAGTGTCTCGTCGCGATCGAGCTAAAGACCGAGAAGTTCAAGCCCGCCGACCTCGGGCAGCTCTCGTTCTACGCCGAGGCGCTCGACCGGGACGTGAAGAAGCCGCACGAGCGGCCCTCCATCGGCGTGCTGCTCTGCGCGACGAAGGACGACGAGGTCGTCGAGTACGCGCTCGCGCGAACGACGTCGCCCACGCTCGTCGCAGAGTACCAGACGTTCCTGCCGCCAAAGGAAGTGCTGCGCGCGAAGCTCCATGAGCTGTACGCACGGCTCGCGCCCGCATCAACATTTCCCGAAGAACGGCGTCCTGCATGACGTTCACACTCGACTGGACCGCGATGCGGTCACTCAACGGTGGACCAGAGAGGGGCTTCGAGGAACCGAACCTCCCCCGTTCTCGTGGACACCTCCTGGCGTTCCGAGGGCAGTTCAAAACCCGCGGATAGCTCCTTGAGCGCCATACGATCCCCCTTCCAGGGCGCCCCCCGTCGGTAGTCCGGTAGTCCAGCACGACCCCGGCATCCGAGCCGAGGCCGAAATCACCGATGAGGACGGCGCGCCCCGCATCGATTGCTTCCAAAAATTGCGTTCGCCACAATCGTCCTCAGTGCCGGCACACCGCTCGGCTATCGTTCGGAACGGAGGTGGGAGAACAACGAGTGGGTCTTCCCGGAGGCCAGCCACTCATCCAGCTCGTGTGGGACTGGAGCCGTGGGAGAGTGTCTGATGCGATCGCGTCAGCAGCAGTGTGGTCGCGCACGCACGCGTGATAGCGTGCCCTCCCCATGCAGGTGGCATCCACTCTCCTGGCTGTCTCGAGTGGTGCCCTGCTGCTCGCCTGCGGAGCAGCGAGCCAGGCACCTGCCGAGCTGTGCAGCGATGCCGTGGACTACGGCGGCGCGCCCCTCGTACCCGCCGTGGATGCGCTCGTGCACAGCGCAGAGCTTGGAGCCGACGTGCCCGAGGCGACACACGTGGCCCTCGAGTCCGCCCTCGCATACGCGCAGACGCGCATGGACGACGTGGAGCTCTCCGCGGCCGTGGTGCTCGCGGACGGTGGCCAGTGGACCCACGCGCGCAGCACGAGCGCTGGCGCTCCCCTGCGGCACTGGTGGGCGAGCGTGGGCAAGGCGTTCACCGCCATGGTGGTGATGCAGCTCGTGGACGAGCACAAGCTCGGCCTCGAGCAGACGTTGAGCGAGTTCGTGCCGCAGGTACCCAACGCCGAGGCCATCACGGTGCGCCACCTGCTCAGCCACACGGCGGGGGTCTACAGCTTTCAGAACGACCCGGCCTTTCGGGCGCGCAGCGGCTACGTGCCGCCCGGCGAGCTCGTGGCCATCGCGAACGAGCACGGCCCGGTGTTCTGCCCCGGGCTCGCTTGGGACTACTCCAACACCGGCTACGTGCTGCTCGGGCAGATCATCGAGGCGGTGGAGGGCGAGCCTTACCATCGCGTGGTCAACCGCCGCATCGCACAGCCGCTCGGCGAAAGCACGCTCGAGGCCATGGCCCCCGGCGAGGTGCCAGGCGACGTGGCCCTGCCGGCGCCGGGCCCCGCAGACACGGATGTGGCTGGCCACGACATCACGACGCCCTTCTCGGCCGGGGTGATCGTGGCGACGCCGCTCGACATGATCCGCGCGTTCAGGCGCTTTCTCGCGGGCGAGGTGGTCAGCGAGGGTGCGCTCGACACCATGTTTGCCACGCTCTATCCGCTCTACGATTCGCCCATCGAGTCGTACGGTCTCGGCGTCATGGTCTACGACCTGCGTGGCGTCGACGCTGCGGAGGGCGACGTGTGGCTCGGACACTCCGGAGGCAGCGCCGGAGTTTCCGCCGTAGTCGCCTGGTCGCGCGAGCGACGTGCGTTCGTGGCCGTGGCGCTGACCGGCTCGGGCAGCCCGCAGGCGACCGCGCGGCTCTTGCTCGACGCGCTCCCATGAGACGGCAGCGCGGGCGTTCGCCATCGAGGACGTGGCCCGCGACGAGCGCGTGGGACGACTCGCGACGTGGGTGGCGATCGACGAGGATTCATGGTGATATCCTCGATGTGGATGCCCGAGCCCGTGAAACGCCGAGCGACCTACGAGGACGTTCTGCGTGCGCCTCGGCACATGATCGCCGAGGTGATCGACGGCGACCTCCGGCTCCAGCCGCGGCCCCCGAAGCCGCATGCATTCGCGGCCTCCGCCTTGGGCGAGGAGCTCGGCCCGCCGTTCAAGCGTGGGCGCGGCGGTCCAGGTGGATGGATCACCCTTGACGAGCCCGAGCTGCACCTCCGCTCTGACATCCTCGTGCCCGACCTCGCGGGCTGGCGACGTGAGCGAATGCCGGTCGCCGTCGCGGACGAGCCCTACTTCACGCTCGTACCCGATTGGGTGGCGGAGGTACTCAGCCCTTCCACGAGCAAGTACGACCGCACCGACAAACTACGGATTTACGCGCGCGAGCATGTGGAGTGGGTGTGGCTGATCGATCCGATCTTGCGCACGCTGGAGGTCCTGCGCCGCGCCGAGGTAGGCTGGTCGCTGCGCGGCACCTGGCGCGACGACGAGCGCGCGCGAGCGGAGCCCTTCGATGCAATCGAGCTCGAGCTCGGCGTGCTATGGGCAGACGTGGTGCTGCCAGAAGAACCAGGGCAGCTGCCCTGAGTTGCGATGCCGAGCCCCGAGCAGGCTGCGCGAATGGAGTCGACCCAAGCGCGGGTGGCTGGGTCGCGCTCACCCCAAGTCACCGTCCTCGCGCATACGACGGATTCAGGACGACTGCGAGGGGTAGTGGCGCGCCGGAGTCCCCCTCTGGCAGGCTCGCGGGCATGAGCGTTGCCCGACGTCGATCGCGGCGAGCAGCTGTTCCACTACCAGCAGATCCCATCACTCGCGGCAATCGTCTGGTTTCGCATACACGTCAGTGCGTCGAGGTCGTTCGACGAGAACGCGCGGATTGGTCTCGGCAAGAGGCGGGTCCGGGAGGCAGCCTCAGGTTGCGTTCGATGGACTGCGAGATTCGTGTCGATGACGTCTACCGCGATCCTCTCGCGGGACTCTGAACGTAGCCCACCACCATCGCGACCAGTCCTGCCTCGAGCTCGGCCGAGGTACGGTCAGGCGGCGGATAGAGCGTGAGGCGGTGGGTCAGCGTATCGAGCGTGGTCACGATCATCGTCGCCATCAAGCCGGGTTCGGACACCCGATCCCGGAGGTAGGTCGTCCACTTCGCACGGATCGGGCGCTCCAACTCCCCGTACACGGCGAATACACGGGCCGGCAGAGGGGTGTCTTCGATGAAGATCCGGTGCACGCGTGGACACGGCGTGTGCAATGCGAACATCTCGGCCACGCAGGTCTCGACGATGTCGTGCAAGGGGGCTCCGACCTCGAGCCGCGCGCCCAAGCGCTCGTAGAGCGTGCGGGTCTCACCCAGATGCCGCTCGAACAGGGCGACCAGCAATGCGTCTTTGTCCGGAAAATACTGGTAGAGCGTGCCGATGGAGACCCCTGCGCGCGCGGCGATGAAATCGGTCGTGGCCTCGTGATAGCCGAGCTCCTCGAAAACCTGAGCTGCGCCCTCTACGATCGCGGCCACGGTTTCCCTGGATCGCGCCTGCGTGGGGCGCTTGCGCGGCTCATGGTTGCGTTGGTGTGTGCGGATCCCGGCCATGAGAATGCGAGGTGACGCGTCGCCGCGCGCTACCCAAACTCCATAGCATGGACGTGCATCGCAGCCTTGTTCTGGCCATCCTCTCGGTCACAGCGACCTTCGCGGGAATGATCGTGTATGCGGCGCGGGTTGGCCGCGGGGCCAACCAATCGGCCACCGTGGTCGGGGGCGGTCTCCTCGGAGGTCTCGGACTCTCGAGCGCAGCGACCGCCTGGTCCATCCTCGGGGGTGGACCGCATGTGGCCGTGCTCGTCGTCGCCAGCGTGCCCTGGTTGATCGCGCCCGCGCTCTTGTTCCTGCATGCCCAGCGCAAGGTGCCGCTCGGTGGGATCACCGTGCGGGTCGGTGATCGCCTGCCCAAGTTCGAGGCGCTCAGGCCCGACATGACGAGCTTCGACAGCACCTCCCTCTCGGGAAAACGATGGTTGCTCAAGTTCTTCCGCGGTGAGTGGTGCCCGTTTTGCCAGGCGGAGCTCGAGCGGTTCGACGCGATGGGGACGGAGTTGCAACGCCATGGGGTATCTGTGTTCGCGCTCAGCAAAGACAGCCCGGAGGCAGCGGCCCGGCATCGCGAAAGAGACGGTCTACGACTGCAACTGCTGTGTGATCCGGATCTCGCGGTCATCCGTCGGTTTGGCCTCGAGCATAAGAAGGCCATGGAGATCTCGGACGGTCCGCGCATTCGCCTCTTCGGGAGGTTCGTCGGCACCCGCCCGGTCTATCGGCACATGGCCGCACCGACCACCCTGCTCGTGGACGAGCAGGGCGTCATCCGATGGATCGACCAAACGGGCGACTACAAGGTCCGCAGCGAACCGGAGCGGGTCCTCGGTGCGATCGAGGAGGCGTTCGGCCCCGGGCGGCGCCCGCCTCAGGCTTTCGCGAGCAGGGTCTCCACGTCGTCTCCGTCGCACTTCCAAGCCACGTAGCACCCCACCAGTGAACGTCCGACACATCTTGCCCCGAGATCGATCCATCGCGTCGCACGCCGAGCGTCGTCAAAAAAACCTGCTGGAAGACCGTCGATCTCGAGCTTGAAAGCGTTGGTGTAAATACTACACTAAGGGACTCATGGTCCACGCCCCGGTTTCTGAAGTCGCCACGGCGGACCCACCGCGGGTCGCAGTGTTCCATGTGACCGCGCTGTCCAACTTCGTCCGGGGCTACGACAAGTTCGCGCGACGCTATGACAAGGCGCGGATCCCCGAGAGCACCTTCCCCGATCGCTTCTTCCTGCTGGACCGCGAGGAGCTGCACATCGGCATCGCCAAGGCGAGGCACCTGCCCGCCAAGACGGGTCTGCCGGGCGATCGTTTGATCGCGATCGAGACCCGCCTGCCCCCCGCCGAGCTGCATCCCAACCTGCGGACCCGGCTCGGGCGCTACGTGTCGCGGGGCTTCGTCCAGGTGCATGCAGTGCACTTCGTCGAGCCGGACGGGAGCACCCATGCGGTCTCGGTCGAGGAGCTGTACGCGTGCTCGTATCGCACGCACGAGGGGAGACTTTCGTCGTTCGAGTCGCTGCGTCCTCGCTCGGTCTCGGTGCTGCCGATCGCCCGGGCCTGCCAGGCGCGGTGTCCGTTCTGCTTCTCGCGCGCGTCGGTCTCGGCGGGCACGCTGGCGGCCCCGCCCGACTGGCCGCGGATTCGCGAGGTCTTGTCCGCAGCACGCCAGCGCGGGGCCGAGAGGGCCGTGATCACGGGCGGTGGAGAGCCCACCTTGATGCGCTCCGCAGACCTCCTGCGGCTCGTTGGGTTGGCTTCGAGCGAGTTTCCCCGGGTGGTGTTGATCACCAACGGGGCGGTGTGGGGAGGGCTCGAGGAGGCCGCTCGCGTGGAGGCGCTCGAGCAGCTCGCGCAAGCGGGGCTTTCGGTGCTCTCGATCTCCCGCCATCACCACGATCCGGAGGTCAACACCACGCTGATGGGGCTCGACACGCAGGGCGACGCGATCGCGCGCAGCTGGTCTTTGGGCCGTGCGCGCTGGCCGGGCCTGCGCCTGCGCTGGGTCTGCGTGCTGCAGCGTGGCGGCGTCGAGGACCGGGCCTCCTTGGCTCGCTACCTCGACTTTTGCGTGCGGTCGGGCGTAGAGGAGGTCTGCTTCAAGGAGCTCTACGTATCGACGAGCGTGGAGTCCGAGTACCACGACCGTGCGGCCAACGCCTGGAGCGCAGAGCATCAGGTGCCGCTGAGTCTGGTCCTCGACTTCGCGAACGAGCACGGCTGGACCACCCGCGAGACGCTCCCATGGGGCAGCCCGATCTTCGAAGGTAGGTGGGCGGGCCGCGTGGTCCGTGTCGCCGCCTACACCGAGCCCAGCCTGCTGTGGGAGCTCGACCACGGCATCGCGAGGAGCTGGAACCTGATGGCCGACGGGCGCTGCTTGGCGTCGCTCGAACACAACCGCAGCGAGATCTTGCGCCATGGACTACTCAAGCTACCGACGATGTCGTGATGCGTTGCTCCGTGAGCGACCGGATCTGCTGCGGCTGGACTGCATGAATCCGGTGGTCGCGCTCGCGTTCGCGAGAACCGAGGGCGCGCCCGAGGCGTGCGAGGGGCCACCGAGCCCAGCCGACCTGGTGTCGGCGTGGTCGCAGGCGACTGGCGTCGTAGTTCCCGAGTGCCACCGCGTGATCGGGACGGGGGTACGCGACTTGCTGGGCGCCGCGTTCGAGTTCGTCGCGGAGGCAGGCGACACGCTGTGGCTACCCGCCGACGTCTACCCTGTGTACTGGGAGCTCGCGCGGCAGTCCGGCCTGCGTCCGCGGGCCTTTCGCACGATGCCGCGACCCGACTGGTCGTTCCTGGAATCGATCCACGATCGCGCGACCGTGCTGCTGCCGATGCCGCTGTCTCCCCTCGGACGCGCCCTCGCGCCGACCGAGGTCGAGGCACTCCGACGCTGGCTAGAAGCCGACGGGCGACGCACGCTGCTGCTCGACACCGTGTACGCCTACGACTTCCTGACCACGCGTCGCGTGTTGGAGCCGCTGGCGGAGATGGCGGATCGCTGCGCGATCCTGTGGTCTTGCGCCAAGTCGTGGCTGCGACCGGGGGCGCTGGGCGTCGGGCAAGTGCCCACGGCGTGGCGGGATGCGATGCTTCCCCGGATGTCGGCGCCCGCGGCCGAAGAAGGACGGGCGCTGGCGTCCGCCCTCACCCACGCACCGCACCTCCCCGCGGCGCTGCAGGGTGCCTTTCGCGGTCAGTGGCGTCGCCTGACGCCGCGGGTGCGAGCGGTCCAGCCCACGTGGCAGCCTCCCGAGACCGGGTACTTCGCGGTCCTCGAGCTCGCCTTCGAGCGACTGCACCAACAGCACGGCATCCTGGCGGTCCCCGCCACGGTGTTTGGGTCGAGCGACGCCGAGGTCTCTGTGGTGACTTGCCTCCACGACATGACCCACCTCGACCCGGAAGGGAAGGCCCCATGAGACCGCTGGACTGCCTGGAGGTGTACGAGGACGCCGAGCTCTACGATCAGGAGTTCGCCAGCCGAGACCACGAGATCCCCTTCTACCGCGACTGGGCCCTGAGCACGGGAGGACCCGTCCTGGAGCTCGCCTGCGGGACGGGGCGTCTCACGCTGCCGATCGCGGTGGCCGGGCTCGAGATCGTGGGCGTGGACGTCTCGCCGTCGATGATCGAGCGCGCCCGCCTGCACGCGGCGCAGGCCGGGCTCGACGTGCAGTGGTACGTGCAAGACGTCCGCCACCTCGACCTCGGGCGACGCTTTCGGCTGGCGTTCATGGCCACCAACGCACTCCAGCACCTGCACGATCATGACTCGCTGCTCGCCTTCTTCGCGCGCGCTCGGGATCACCTCGAGCCCGACGGCGTGCTCCTCGTCGACGTCTTCAACCCCTCGGTGGCCAAGCTGGCTCGGCCTCCCGGGCCCCCGCGGCTCCACAAGGAGCTGACCCTCCCGGACGGGCGTGTGGTGCAGGTGCTCGTCGACGGTCAGTATCGGGCGGACACCCAGATCCTGCGCTTCGGGCTCGAGTATCGGTGCGGGACTCGAGTGCTTGCGACCAAGGACGTCACGATGCGCTGTCTGTTCCCCGAAGAGCTCCTGGGTTTGTGCCGCATGGCGGGCTGGAAGGTCGTCGAGCGCTTCGGCGACTACGATCGATCCCCGTTCACCGCCGCCTCGCCCAAGCAGATCCTCGTCTGTCGTCCCGCCGCGTAGCCGGCTCGCCTCACGATGTCGCACACCTACGCGCACCCGAGGTCCGCGCTGACGGTGGACTGCGTCGTGTTCGGCGACCACTTCTCCGCGCGGGATTGCTGCGCCTCCCAAAGTCTCGTGGTGCACCGCGCGACCGCCTCGAGTCGCTTGCGTTCTGCCGATATCCTGACGGAGGATCTCCTGTCATGGCCTATCTTCAAGCTTGCGCGAATACGATCATCCTGGCCGCCGCCGTCATGCTGAGTGTAAACGCTTGCGGCGGCTCCCAGACGAGCTCGAGCGACGATGGTGACGGCGAGACGGCCTCATCGACCTCTCCGACGTCGACCACAGAATCGTCCACGACCACCGGCGGTGACGGAACCGGCGACGGCAGCACCAGCACATCCACGACCGCAGGCGATGGAACCGGCGACGGCAGCACGAGCACATCCACGACCGCAAGCAGTGAAGCCAGCGACGGCAGCACGAACACGTCCACGACCCTCGGTGATGGAAGCAGCGAGGACGGCACCACGACCAGTGATGGGGATAGCGATGGAAGTGCCTCGTCGAGCGGTAGCGATACAGGCGTGGACGACGAAACGTGCGATGCGCTCGCATCCATTTTCGACCAGGCACTGAGCCAAGCACGCCAATGCCTGGCCGGCGGCACCGTCGAGACGGATGAGTGCGATGAAGCACTCACCGTGGAGGATCTGTGCGGATGTCTACACGCTGTGAGCGATCAGCAACCTGTTGCGGCCGGGGACGCAACGTCGGCGCGTGTGGCCTTTTTGGCCCAATGCCCCGTTCCCGATCATTGCGCGCTCATCGACTGTGTTTCGGCGAGCGCGTCGGGTCACTGTGAGCTCACCGAACATCCCTACGGCGTGTGTCAGTTCGATTGAACGCGGCAAGGCGCTACGGGACCGGCCTTTCACCTCGCGGCACGCTTCCTCGACGCGACCGCGCGAGCAATCCGGGTCGCGTCGGCTCGGCCTCTGCGGGAGGAACGATCCCGCTTAGCTCAGTCGTCGTCGTACGGGGTGTCTCGCCGGCGACGATCCACGACACGGTAGGTCGCGACCACGGCACCCGAGTCACCCTCGCTGCGAATGGTGACGATCTCTTCCTGAACTTGAACTCGAGCGCCTTCGACGGGCTCGCCGTCGTCGCCCGAATCGAGGAGGTACTCCCCCTCTTCGAGATGCGTGGGCTCACCATCGCATAGCTGCCACGCGCACCCGCCAACGATGTCTCCGAACAGAAGACCTGCGGCCACCGCGAGCACCGTCCAACCTCGGGGAGAGACCTTCATGGTTCGACCTTCTCCAACGACCAGCTGTGGCCCTCACCCGACAGTTGCGTTCCGGAGTAGCTATCGAGCTCGAGGTTCACGGGCCAGGCGAAGTCCTCGAATTCGCCGACGCCGTTCCCTTCGACGTTGGTGCTCTCGAGCGACAGCGTCCAGACGTCATGGGGTTGCTCACAGACCAGCGCGGAGGCCATGGACGCGCTCGCCATGCCTACGCCGTTTTCGATCCAGAGGTTGTCTTCACACGCGCCTTGATCTCGAAGGGATTGCGGCGATGGCTCGACCCGCGGCGAGACGACGTCGAGGCTCGCTGCCTTGCCGCGGCCGGCCGAAGCGCTCCTTCGAAGACGTAGCCTCGATCTTCGCGTCGCCGCGCATCGATGGTTGTTCGATCGAGTACCTCATGCTCGGATCTTCGGGTCACCGCGGAATGAGAACCATCGCGCCGAACTCTTTGTGTCGTTGCGGCGACACTTCCGGCGAGAGGCAAACGGACGACGAGGCAGGATCGTGAAGGACCCCGACCCACACGACGACCTCGACGCCCATCGCATCGCCACCCTACCCACGGTTGCGCGAGCGCACGGTCCAGCCAATGCGCAGGGCTCGGGACTCGTGGCTACCTTGCCGTGATCCGAGCGGTCTCGCCACTGCGCAGGCCCAGCGCGACGGTTCGCCCCGCGGGTACCGCGAGGAGCTTTTCGACGAGGTAGCAACGAGCTCCGGAGACATCGTAGCCGTCGATGGTGACGACTTCGTCGCCGACGACGATCCCCGTGACGGTAGCTTCGTCGATCGCTCGGACGCGGAATGACTCTCGGCAGATCATGGGTGCGTCCGAGAGCGTCAGCCCGAGGGTGCCGGAAGTTTCTCCCGGCGCGAGGCGTGGCGTGGCGATCGGGAACTCGTACTCGGTCTCCGATGCGTCGACCGGGACAAAGATCCCTTCGAGCACATCGGTGGGTGCGAACTGAAACCCTTTGGAGATCGCGAGCATGTTCACCGGCTCGCGCGGCACGGAGGTCGCGACGAAGCGGCCACTCGCGTCGCTGAAACGTCCCGGAAGACGTGCCTTCAAGAGGCGGTCGACTTGCGCCCCAAGCTCCTGGATGCTCGCGTTCTCGAGGTCGAAGACGGTCACGACCTCCGGGATCGGAGCGCCCGTCTCGAGCCGAACGAAACGACCGAGAAGCGTGCGGTGACCGACCAAGTCGAGCTCCAACTCCACGGTCGCGCCGGGGAGCAGCTCGATGCGCGAGCGGGCGCGACCTTCTCGCGCCCACGCGAGGATCTCGTACGAACCGGGAGCGAGGTCGGAGATCTCGAACACCCCTTCCGACAAAACGAAGGGCTCTCGCACGATGTTCGTGGCGTCGGAGTCATGGATCCGCTGCGCCGAAACCCACAGAGACGTGGGCGCGGATGGGCCGCGGACGCGACCTCGGACGGCGCCCGACGTCGGGATGAGGACCTTCACCTTCGAGCCCGCGCGAACTCCCGAGAGCACCCCCGAGCCGCCGCCCCGGCGATACGCCACGAGGGTGTAGTCCGTCATGGGAGCGACGCCATGCAATGCGAAAGTGCCATCGGGTCCCGAGAGCGCCGTGCCCACGCCGTCCGCGGGCGCGGCGAGGATCGAGGCCTGTCGCGCGCCCTCGGTGGCCAACGATTCGCCAAGGCGTGCCGCGACGATCGCGTTCTGAACCGGCGCGCCCTCGTCATCCACGACGACACCCTGAACCGTGGCCGAGGGCGGCAGGGTAAGTTCCAGAGGATCGAGGTCCGAGTCGAGCGTAACGTGCTGGGACCGAGACTCACTACGATGCCCGAATCGATCTCGCGCCACGAACGTGTACTCGTCGGGGTCGAGGGCACCGAATATGAAGACCCCTTCGTCGTCTGTCGAGACGGACGCATGAAACGCTCCGCTCCGCTCGGCCCTCACCTCGACCCCTCCCGCCGGAGCGTCTCCCCGGAAGACACGGCCGGAGATCGACCGCCTCACGGGGGCCTCGAAATCCAGCGTGACGTCGCGGTCCACGATCGTGGCTTGGGCCTTCAGCGCTGCGCCCCACGTTCCATCGGTCAGGGCATTGACCGCGTAAGTCCCTGGGACGAGACCACGCAGGACATAGCCGCCGTCGGACCCGATCCGAACGCGGCGGGCCCCGTCACCGCCGTCCGCCGCGTAGCCACTCACGTGGCCCACGATCGGTTGCCCTTGCACGTCCACGACGTGCCCGCGAATCGCATACCCCTTCGTCACCGACCACACCACTTCCGTATCCGTGCCGCTCTCGACCGTGTGGAGTGGAGGCACGCCCGCACCGTTGTGCTCGTCGCAGTCGACCATCACGCTGTATTCGCCTCCCGCGAGGGCATCGAACATCGCGGCACCATCGGGTTCGATCGACGCCGAAACCGTCACGCCCCCAGCATGGTCCCACAACCGTATTTGCCCCGAAGGACATGGGGTCCCGTCGGGTTCGACGACGACCCTGGCGGCGAGAGCCGCGGCCGGCGACATCTCGATGACGATGTCCTCGGTCGCTTCACCGAGATCGACGAGGTGGCTATGCCCGGATTCGCCGTGGAGTCGCTCCGCCACCGCAACGAGGCGATACCGGCCCGGAGACAGCCCGCCAACGAGGAAATGCCCGTCGGCGTCGGCGGTCGCGACGAAGCGATCCTTCGATGCACCCCCCGCCCATTCGCGTATGGATACACGAGCGTGGGGCACGGGCGTGTTGGATCCGCGTTCCCGGACGATCCCTGCGAGCGTCGATTCCGGCACCATCGCGATCCGTACCGTGGGGCCGGGGAGTTTCGCGTCGACGCTCGTGTCACCGTAGCCGTCGGCGATCGCGATGACGTCGTACTGGTCCTTGCGCGCCCAAACGACGAACGAACCCTCCGCATCCGTCGTCGCTTGGATCGGCGGACCGCTCCCCCACCCGCGGTCGGTGCCCGGACCCACGAGGCTATCCGCGAGGAGTCGAACGGTCGCGCCTTCGATGGCGCCTCCGAGCACGTCGGTCACCATCCCGCGCAGCGGCTGTCCCCCCGGATCGAGCGTGATCTCGACACCTGGCGCCGAGACTCCTGCGCGCAAGACGACGGAGCGAGGCAGACCTTCGGTGTCGGTCGCCTCGCCGGGGAGGAACCCCTCCGCGCTCGCGGTCACGCGATAGCGCGAGGGCACGACGGCTTCGAAACGGAAGCGGCCATCACCCGAGGTGGTCGTGCAGCGTGGCCCTTGCTCGCCGTGCTCAGGGATGTGTGGCCACAAGCACGCGCGTGCGCCCGCGATTGCAGCACCCGACCGCGCCCCGACACGCCCGAAGAGCGCGCCCACCTGCGCGCGGAGACCGAAGCTCGTCCGGGACGCATGCCTCGCGGGGATCGAACGCCCGCCCAACCCCTCCTCGCCAAGCGCCGCGGACACGACGGTTGGGCGCTTGCCTTCCGCGGGCGATCGCGTCGTCCACCATACCGCCGCAAGGGCAACGATACCGACGGCGACGCCCACGAGCGCTCGCAGGCTGACGAACGCGGCCACCAGTCGCACGCCAGGCGTAGACGCACCGCGTGGCCACCATAGGATTGCCCACCAAGGACGACTCCCCAACCGCGTGCGATCGAGTTCCGACTTCAGCTTGGCGCGCGCTCGGGCCACGCGCGTGTACGCCGTCGCGGGGGCGACATTCAATCGCTCGGCGATCTCACGACCGCTCCAACCTTCGAGCTCGGCCATCACGAATGCCGCGGCCTGTTCGCACGGCAACGCGCGCAGGACATCCTCCAGCACACGCCCGGCCTCCAAGCGCGCGGCGTATGCCTCTGGATCGGGGATGTCCGTCGCGAGATCGAGCGGCCGGCCGCTGTCTTCGAGGCCCACGGTGCGCGCTGCCTTGCGGCGGTGCGCCGCCGCGACCCGCCACGCGATGCCGATGAGCCAGGCCGACATCGAACCGCGCGCGCCGTCGTAGTCGTGTAGGCGTGTGAAGGCGACCAAGAACACATCGTGAAGGGCGTCCTCGAGGCGCTCACCCGGGACGCCGAAACCGCGCAGGTGCCTTCGCACATACGCGCGGTGAACGCGATAGACGCTCGCCAGCCTCAGGCTGCGCTCGGCTTCGAACGCTCGTGGATCGAGAGCTTGGGGGTGCATATCCGTCATTGCCGGTACACCCGGCAATTCTTCCCGGGATTCGATCAAGAAGACCCAAGACACGGTCCCGAAGATTCGGGAGGGGTTCGCCCTGCTCAACCGAGGGTCGTTTGGATGAGGGTCAAGAGGTCCGAGGCCGAGAAGGGCTTGGTGAGGTGCGGCGCGGACAAGTGCTGCAGCTTGCCTCGTGCGTATCCGGTCATGAAGACAACCCTCAACGTGCCATCGAGCGCAAGGGCTTGCTCGGCCAGTGTCACTCCGTTGTCCTCGCCCAAGACGAGGTCCGTCAACAGCAGATCGAACGACGAGGCACCGACGAGCTCGAGCGCATCGCGAGAAGTGGCGACCGATTGTACGCGGTAGCCCTGGCGTAGCAGGATTCGCTCGACGGTGCGGCGGACGTGCTCGTCGTCGTCCACGACGAGGATCGATTCATGGCCTCGCCTCTGGGCGGCGCGCTCGGGCACGGCCGGCCGCTCGCTCTGAGGTGAGGATCGAGCGAGTGGTAAATACACTTTGAAGCTCGTGCCGAGGCCCGGTTCGCTGTAGACGTGGACATCCCCGTCGTGCTGCTCGACGATTCCGAGCACGACGGAGAGGCCCAATCCCGTCCCCCGATCCGAGGATTTGGTGGTGAAGAACGGCTCGAAGATGCGGGCCTGCGTCTGCGGCGTCATACCCACGCCGTCATCGGACACGGTCACGAGGGCGTAGTCACCGCTGCGAATCTCGTTGCGGGCGACGACGTACTCGCCGTCGACACGCACCGTCTGGAGGTCGATCGCGATACGGCCGCTCCCCGTGATGGCGTCGCGCGCGTTGAGGAGCAGGTTCATCACCACGCGCTCGAGCTGGTCGGGGTCGCCTTCGACGCTTACGGGACCAACCCCTTCCGCCATCTTCAGCTCGATACCTTCCGGGAGCAGGGGCAAAACCAAGGCAACGACGTTGCCCAGCAAGTCGGGCAACGAAAGGACCTCTTTGGCGAGCACTTGACCCCGAGAGGAAGCGAGCAGCTGCCTCGTCAGGCGAGCGGCCCGCGCAGCCGCCCCATCCACATCCCTCAAGTAGCTCACCACCGGATGGCTACCGAGTTCGGACATCGCCAACTCGACGTTCGCGAGGATCGTCAAAAGCAGGTTGTTGAAGTCGTGCGCGACCTCCCCGGCCATCCGTCCGAGCGCGTCCATGCGCTGCGTCTTCGCCAACTCCTGCTCGACGCGATGACGGGCATCTTCGGCGCGCAACCGGCCGATCACCACCGCCACGAGCGACCCGACCTGCACGAAGAACTCGAACTCTTCAGCGGTTGGGAGCATGACGCCTTGGTCCGCGTAGGTCGGGATCACGAGCGGTCCGATCCGCTGATCCCCCTCGAACATGGGGACGACGATCGCGGTGCGATTCCCGAAGAACTCGACCTGCGCTTGGTCGGCATCGGGATCCAACCGCATGTCCTCCACCACGTGCGGATCTCGGGCAGCGAGCACGCGCAAGATCAGCTTGTCGCGACTGGCATCGATGGTCGCCAAACGTGCGCGAACCATCTCTTCGTCGGGCAGCGCCCAACCGACGATGTCGAACGTCTTTTGATCCGGATTGATGAGGTGGATGTAGGCCCGATTGTATCGGGTCGTCTCCGTGATCACCGTCCGAACGCCGGCCATCATCGCCTCGAGCGACGCGACGCCATGCAGCGCGCGAGACAGTTTCAACAGAGCGGTGGCAGGCATGGTGAGGCGGAATCCCTCGGCCCGCTGACCCTACCATCGGCGGCACGGCCCGCGTCGATCATCGCTCACCGCATCGAGGGTGGCCGGAAAACACCGTGCGAGTGTCGTTCTCCCTAGGAGCCTGGGCACACCGCAGTTTCGTCGTTACCCGCGATCTCGACTTCGCCATCGATGTTCGCGACGCCAATGTCGTCCCTGAGACGCTCGGCTTCGCACTGGGGCAAGACGTCATTGTTCAAGACCCAAAAGCTCGGGTTGGACGCCGAGAAGCTCGGGCCGACCTGCGTGAGCGCATTCAACCCGGCCAGATTTTCGAGAGCATCGTTGGACACGATCCAAAGGTAGTTGCCCAGAGCCGTCACGGACCCGAGGCCGTCGACGTTCGTGAGGGCAGAGTTCCCGCCCAGCGCGACATACGTATCCACAGCCGACAGGGCGCCGAATCCATCGAGATTCGCAAGGGCGACGTTCCCCTCGATCGCAAGCCCTCCGACGCTCGTCAAATGGGCGAAGCCGTCCACATTCTCGAGCGCCGGATTCTGGTCGATCTCGAGGACGCCCTCGACGCTCGTCAGCGCGCTCAAGCCCTCGACGTCGGTGAGGTTCTCGGCGCCACCGATCGCCAGCCCGCCGCCGACGACCCGCAAACAGGACAGCGGTTGCATCGAAGCGACATCGGTGACCGACCATATGGACGAGCTCGGGTTGTACTGCCCGATCGTCAGGTTTCCGGTGATCTCCACGACACCGGCGAGCGCATCGAGTTGCCCTTGCGAGGAGACCTCGACGCTCTGCTCGATCGTACGGGGAGCGCTGTCGTCGAATCCCGGGCACGCGTCGCACGCGTTGGGCACCCCGTCCGCGTCCTCGTCTTCGCCGACACATTCCCCCGTTTCTCCCTCACCGGTGCCCCCCGTGGCATCGTCACCCGACCCTCCCGATGACTCTCCGCCCTCGGCGCTGGAAGATCCGTCTCCGGCCGAGCCCGAGGACGCGTCGGCCAGCTCCGCAGAGGTATCGATCCCCGAGGTCGACGTCTCCGAGCCTCCCGTCGTCGTTCCTTCTGCGAGCCCGGTACTGCCGCTGCCCATCGTCTCGTCCCCGCTACCCGAACTCGTGGAGCCCGTGGTGGGGCCTTCCGAGCCCCCCTCGTCGCCGGCGTCACCGTCCTCTCCAGACGAGGCACACGACGCGAACACACCGATTGAAAGCGAAGCCACCAAACCGACGACGAAACAACGGACCATGGACGTGCAAGCGTAGCCGATCCGCCCTCCCCATTGCGATCGGTTTGGACGCTCGCAAGCGCTCTCGAGGCTCATTGCCCACACCCCCGCCGGGCTGCGCGTAGCCGCGCTCGACGAATGCGACCACGTCCTATGCTAGTCCTCCCACCCCATGACCGTGGGGCTCGTTTTTTTCGACGACCTGTTCGTCCACGCGCCGTGGTTCGAAATGCGTAGCGATGCGTGGCTGACCCACGCCGCCGAAGACAGGCGAGCGCCCAGCCTCCTGCCGCCCGCGGCGCTCGTCGTCGTCGTGAGAGGCGAGTTTCTCCACCGAATCGAGGAGCGCCTAGGGTGGCTGCGCGCTGCTCAACGTGTGGTCCTCGTGGTGGAAACGGCCGGCGACGATCAAAGCGACGCAGAGGACCCGGAGCTGAGCGAGTTGATCGCGAACGAGCGCGCGGCCCTCATCGCCGCGCTGGGTAACGTTCGCGCGGTCCTCGAGCGGCCAAGAGCCGATGCTGCGACCCTCGACGAAGCGCGAGCCGCAATCCAAGGAGAGGCACCGTGGCCCGTGTGGAAGCCGTCTGCGGTCCGTCCTGCCGTCGCACCGGGCGAATGGATCGCGTGGGACCCCGTCCGCTGGACCACGACAAGTCCCATCGAGCTAGCGGACTGCATCCGGCAGCTCGCCGCGCAGCTCTGCTGGGTCGGCGATCGTCCGACCCTGCTCGAGCTTCACGTTGGGCGGCGGCTCGATCTGCTGGACGGAACGACGACACGCTTCCACGAGCCTGTCCCCTCCGTCACGTCCGCCGCGGCGTGGCCCGACGGGGCATCGTGGTGGCAACGGGTTCCGTCGCCCGAAAACCCGCGGTCCGTTCGATTCCAACGCAAAGGCGTGCAAACGTGGCCGAGCGCTCATGGCCCCTACAGCGTTCCCATCGCGGTCGACCCGAGCGGGCAGGTCGCGTGGGCAGGGAATCGCTGCTACTTCCATTGGTTTCCGGTCACCGAAGAAGGACCCGTGTGCTGGATTCCAAGCAGCCACGGTTGGCCCGTAGGGCACGGCAAGAAGCTCTACGGCTACGAGAACAACGACCCGCTGTTCGTGCACATCGCACCCGATGCCTCCGCGTGCCTCTCCGTCTATGAGCACGATGTCTTGCTGACGCCTGGAATCCCCATGCGCTGGCGCGACGCGAACGGCATGGCGGTTGCAGAGCGCGTGTACGAACCGCGGGCGCTCTTCTATCAACGCACGGACGACCCCGCCGCCTTTCCGGGTGACCCTGCCCAAGGTGACGAGGACGCCCGCGATCGCTATGCCACCGTGACGCTCGGACCGAGCGACGCCATGCGCTACGTCGTCGGATTCGATGCTCCCACGTGGCGGATGACCGGCGACCTTGGCCTGAGACTGGGCGGCCCAGAGCTCTCCTGGGCGGTCTACGACGCGTCGCATCGCGAGGTCTGGCGCGGTGACGGTCGGCTCCTGGCGGGATGGAACCGATGGATCGTGGTGGAGTGTGACGGCGCGCTCGTTCGGTACGACGTTGCCCTCCGGACCGCTGAGGCCCTCGGAAGCTCCGGGCGGGCGATCGACGCGGCAGTCGCGATCCCTGGCAGCCCGAATGTCGTTTTGATCGCTCTCGGCGAGGCGCCGACCGTGCGGGTGGTATGATGATTCTCTAGCTTTGACTCACGCATCGATTCCCGCGGCCTCGCCATGCGCACTGCGATCATTCACCCACGACGGCAAGATCACGCGAATTCGGACCATCAGAAGCGGGCTCCGTGGCTTTGGGGAGCCCGAAAGTCGTGAGCACGAACAAATTCCTCATTTCTCCAAGGTTTGGGCAGTGCTAGGACGTTCGACGTACGCTATTTCAACGATCAATGAGTCCGAAGAGCGACCATACTTCACTAAAAGGCCTCCTCTGCCTCGCAATCCTCGCAGTTGGTTGCGCCGACGATGCACCGGTCGACGAAATGGACGCTGCAAGCGGAACGACAGGCACCTCTTCTTCCACCACGGTGGACACGGTGGACACCGCGGACTCAGAGAGTTCGACGACCACGACGACCGTCGAGAGCGCTACCGAGTCGACCTCCACATCCTCGTCCACGTCGACGACCTCGGCCACAAACACGGATACCGAAACGGACACCGATGACACCTCGGGCACGGAGACCGACGCGGAGACCGACAGCGACAGCGACACCGACACGAACAGCGCAACCGACACCGACAGCGCAACCGACACCGACAGCGCAACCGACACCGACAGCGCAACCGACACCGACAGCGCAACCGACACCGACAGCGCAACCGACACCGACAGCGCAACCGACACCGACGACGTGGAACCCGAGGGCCCACGGTGGCTTGGTCTGAGGCAGAACTACTTCACGTCTCAGCTCATCGACCTGGACGACCCCGAGAGCCGCATTCAGTCCGAATTGACGCCAACGGTGAGCTACGCGAGGTGGCCCGCATGGTCGCCGGACGGCCGTTATCTCGCGGATGTCGCGATCTCCCAAAGCGGGATCGGGACGCTCACGATCCGCGACCTCATGGACGGCACGATCGTGGAGACGGAGATCGGCGCCGGCATGGCGTTTCTGTCGTGGGCCGGAAACCGCGGCGCGCTCGTGATGTCGACGAGCGTCGAGGAGCGACCGGGGACCACGTTCGAGCTCGTCACACCGGCGGGCGAGCGCTTCGAGGTCTTTCACTCTGAGCTGTTCTCCGAGCCCATCGTCCCGCGTCCTTCGCCGGATGGCCGCCTGCTGACGTTCGGCTACCCAACCGCACCTCGCGACTCTGAGACGAGCCCCTTCCGAGCGTTCGTCGTGGACCTCTCGGACCTCGACGCACCGGTATCGTATGCGATCTCGGACGAGCTCCCGGGTCTCGCCTCGCTTCCTTATAGCGATTGGAGCCCCGACAATCGCTGGCTGACGCTTACGGCGGGGCAAACCGCCGGGCACACCAACTACTATGTATGGTCGGCGATAGAACGGGGAGATCCCGTCCTCATCCGCGATCGGATCCTCGGAGGATTCTACTCGCCGAATCCCGAGCGACCAGGGGTCGTCATGGCCCGCAGAACCGCGGAAGAGCAGAGCATCCTCTACCTGCCGCTCGGCGAGGAACTCGGCGAGCTGCAGGAGGCGTTTGTCTCCCCGACGCAACACAACCGACCCTATTTCGGGCTCGGCGGAGACCACGTTCTCTTCACATTCGAAGGACAGGTCATGCTCCTCGAACTCGAGGAGGACGCTTCGCCCGTGCCTCTGGAGGGTTTCGCGGGGGCGCTCACCGAGCAGAATCGAGTCGCCTGGCTCGACACCGAGAGCATGTTCTATCCGAGGACCGTCGACGGCGTCGCCCAACTCCATCGGTTGGACCTCACGGATCCCGAGAATCCTGTGGCCATCGACCAACCCGGCGATTTCGTCGCCGTCGAGGCTGGCTGCGTCGCCGCCTTCACTCCCACCTCGCTTTTCGTGGGTACCGCGTCGCCGACCCCGAGTCTCACCGAGATCGAGCTCGAAGAGAACGTTTCGGGCGTGTTCTCGGTGCGGGTTTCCCCCGACGGCGAGCGACTCGTTTGGATGGCACGCAGCGTCGCGGAAGGGCCCCTCGAGCTCTTCGTGCAATCGCTTTCGAACTGCCGACCCTCCGGTGAGTACTCGGTCATCGGCGATCTCGGCGTGACGGGGATCGGATTCCCCATGGAGTTCCTGACCACCCCCCAAGAGTAGCTCGGGGCGAATCGAGGATGGACTTTGGTGAGGCAGATCATGACCAATCGTAGGCTGTCAGCATCCGCGCTATGGGCAATGTCGTTCTGGGCAGGGTGCTCGGATGATTCGGGAGGCGACCCGACGGAGACCCAGACGGCGTCGTCGTCGACCAGTACGGAGTCGAGCACGCTCACCACGTCCGTGACCGCAGGATCCTCGACGACGACGACGTCGTCGAGCGAGAGCGAGAGCGAGAGCGAGAGCGGGACCTCCGGAAGCGAGAGTTCCGGGAGCGAGAGCGGGAGCTCCGGGAGCGAGAGCGGGACCTCGGAAAGCGAGAGCGGGACCTCGGAAAGCGAGAGTGGGACCTCCGGAAGCGAGAGCGAGACCGTTGGGAGCGAAAGCGGGAGTTCGACAGGAGACACCGATCTCGATCCCCAAGCACCACTTCCATGGGTCGCCATCGCAGGTCCCTACTGGAACTTCATCGTCGGCGGTGCACACTTCGAGGAACCGTTCCTCGACAATTTCTTCGCCCCCTACCGTCCTGGTGGCCACCCCTATGACGACGTCGCACCTCCTCGACCGGTCTGGTCGGGGACCGGTCGATGGCTCGCGCAGTTCTCCGGCGCGCAGCTCGAGGAGCTCGTGTTTCACGACCTCCAGACGGGGGTGCACACTGCCCCCGTGACGCTCCCCGCCTCCCTGACCTACGTGGGCTGGGTCGCCGATCGTGGGTTGCTGTATTCGTGGTCAAGCGGCGACGAATACGTGCTCGGACTCGCTTCGCCCGACGGAGCCCTCACCGAGCTCTACCGGAGTGCGGTGAGCAGAACCGGCTTCTGGTCGTTCCAGATCTCGGGCGACGGCGAACACCTGATGTTCTACTCGAACGACGATGTGCCTTCGGGCACCGAATACACGCAGCATTGTTTCCTCCTCGAGGTCGATACGCATGACCTCGTTCCGCTGAACGAGGAGGATGAGCGAGCGTGCGGTCCCTATCGTTTCAGCCCCGACAGCCGCTGGCTCGCCATGACGGTGCCGGATGAACCGGGCCCGAGCCTCTTCTTGAGATCTTCTGCCGGAGGCGAGCGGGTCCGCGTCAACCCCGAGGGCCAAGGGACACCCCTCGGAGGATTCGCATTCGCGCCGGACGCTCACCCCGGCCTCGTCTTCAGAACGACCGCCAACGACGAGGAAGGGCTCTCCTATGTTCCCCTCGGCGACACGGTTGGGGAACCGCGCACGCTGGTCACTCCGGCGCCGCAGGTGATCGATCTCGACGACGTGAGCTGGTCTCCGACCGGGAGATTCTTCGCCCACGGAATCGACGATGGCGTCCTTCTCCACGACCTCCAGCAAACCTCGGAGGGCGCCGAGATCGAGCTCCCTTCGAGCGAGCTGCCTCGGCTTGCGTGGATCGACGACGAATCCTTCGCGTACTCGGCGACCGTCGATGGTGCGCCCCAAATCGTATGGGTCAACGCGCTCGAACCCGGGACGACCCGTCCCCTGGGTGAAATGGGGACGCATATTCGGATCGCGGGAGGATGTATGGCGGTCTCGAACGAAGGCACGGTGCGACTGGGCGCGGCTTCGGTGACGCCGCAACTCGAGGCGTTGGAAGTGCAAGGCTTGCAAGCCGCGACCGCCACGTTGGCCCCGAACGGACAGTCCCTGGCATTCATCGTCGGCACGGACGGGGGCTCGGCCGACCTCGCGTACGTCCAGGCGCTGAGCGACTGTCGACCGCTCGGCACGCCTGTCGCCATCCCGGTCGACACCGGAAACCTCGACGGCGTGGCCTTCTTGCCGACGGCCCCCAGAGGGTGAGCTCGCTCGACGACCGGCCCTACCCTCCGCGTCGCGTGACCACAGAGTGACCCCGGCCCAACCCCAGAAAAGCGAAAAGCCCCGAGACCGGGGCTTTTCGTGGTGGAGGATGTCGGGATCGAACCGACGACTTCCGGCTTGCAAAGCCGGCGCTCTCCCAGCTGAGCTAATCCCCCAAAAACGAGACGCGCAGTGTAGTCGCTTTCGACCCAACGCGCCAGCTCGAAGACGAGCCCCCGACCGACTTAGTTGCCGCGGACGATCGTCTTCGCGCCGCGCGCCCGCAGGGCCGCCTCGAGACGAGGCACGTGTTCCCCCGTGAAGACGAGGTGCTCCGCCTCGAGATGGCCGCCACAGCCGAGCTCCCGACGGAGCTCCCCAAGGAGCGCTTCACGTCGCTCCGCGGGACCTGGGACCCCCTCTACGAGGGTCACCACCTTCCCGCCGCGACCCTTTTTCTCCCGGCGCAGGAGGATTTTGCCCCACGGAAGCTCCGCCGAACCAGAATCGACGGGGGCCGACGCCTCCTCGCTCGCGGCGGCGATGGGGCCACGCGGGAGCGCATCCCCGAGAGAGAGGCCGAGACCCGCGAATGGCTGGGCCGTGAGCTCTCCGCCCCCCTCCGTGGGCACGCGCACCTTGTCCTTCTGGCGTTTGGCCATCGTAGAACACCTGAGGGTACCACGAGGGCCCGAGGGGTCCGTCGGACGACGAGCACGGGTCCGGCCTGCGAGACACCCCGCTCTTGCTCGGGCCGCCTTCGAGGGATCCGCCCCGACCCTGGCAAACCGAGCACAGGCGGATCCTCGGGGCTCGGGCCGCGGCGGCCTCGAGTGGGCGTGGGAGGACTTGAACCTCCGACCTCTGCCTTATCAGGGCAGCGCTCTAACCAACTGAGCTACACGCCCGAGGGACGCGCTTTGTAGCGACCTCGCAGCCACGCGTCAAGCCTTTGCTACGAAATCGCCCCAACTGAGCAAGATCTCAGCCTTTTTTGACGAAGCCGCGATCCGTGAGGACGCCTGCGTCCTTGGCGTGCTCGATGAGCGCCCGCACGAACGCCAAGGTCGGAGGCTGGGCAACCGTCAGGTGGTGGCGGTAGGGCGGCCGTTCCCCGGGAGCCCACCGCAAGAACAGCAACAGGCGTTGTCCACTCAACGCGGCCGGCAACGCATCCTCGACCGAGACCTCGAGCTCGTGCTCCATCTGCGTGCCGGGCAGCAGCCGGCCCATCAAGATCTCCACGATTTCGATCCTCACGAACTGCTCGGCCCGCCCGAGGCTGCGGCGCTTGGCGTAGATCTGCCGCACCTCGACGAGCGCGACCACGTCGGAGAAGCCGAGGCGCTGGGCGAACAAGCGCTGATCGAGCACGTCGTTCGGTGCGCGGCCTTCGAGCGGCACGGGCTCTTGCGTGAGGCCATCATCGAACGCGGCATCGTGCTCGCGTTCCCATTCGGGTGCCCCCGCCGGAGGGGTAAGCCCGCCGGCGCTTCGGCCCATGCAGCCCGCGGCGAGCAGGCACAAGACGACGGCCCCGCATGAGCGCAGCATTCGATCGATGGTATCGCTGTTCTTGCCGCGATGCCAAAGGCCTCCCACCCGCGCATGGGGAGATCCTGGCGTGCGGTGGCGATTCGCGGGGTTTTGTCGTACACACGGCCGACCTCGTTTCTGGAACTGGTGACCACGTGAACCCTTCTTTCACCCCGCCGTTCGTCGCCCTCTCCTCCATGCTGCTCGCCTCTGGGCTCCTCGTCTGCGGTTGCAACGGCAAACCCAACGAAGATCTCCCCAAATCCGCCCAGCGCAGCCCCTCCGACGGCAAGTCACCCAAGTCGCCCAAGTCGGTGGGCGCGGGCGGTTCGGATCACAAAGAAGCCAAGGCGATCCCGATCGAGAAGTTCCCGCTCAACCCCGTAGCAGAAAAGCCGGCGACTCCGGTCCCGGCCAGCAACTTCCAGAAAGGCGTGCCTGCGCGTCCCGGCATGAGCCCCGAAGAGATCAAGGCCTACGCGGAGGCGCAAGGCGATCCTGAGCGCGGCGACTTCACGCTCGAGGAAGCGCTCGCGGGGGACCCCAACCTCTCCGATCCCTCGAAGGGGCAGCTGCTCGCGACGTTCGAAACCACCGCGGGGACCTTCGTGTGCGACCTCTACGAGGACAAAGCCCCGAGCACCATCGCCAACTTCGTGGGGCTCGCCCGCGGTCTCCGGCCCTTCTTGGACACGAAGACCAACACCTGGGAGAAGCGGCCGTTCTACGAGGGCATCGTCTTCCACCGCGTGATCGCGAACTTCATGGTCCAAACAGGCGATCCCACCGGCACGGGGATGGGCGGTCCCGGATACGTGATCGTGGATGAGTTCGACGGCTCGCTGCGTCACCGCGGGCCAGGGATCCTCTCGATGGCCAATCGCGGACCCAACACGGGCAGCAGCCAGTTCTTCATCACGGTCGCGGACACGCCCCACCTCGACAACCGCCACGCGATCTTCGGCAAGTGCGACGGGGAGATCCCCATCAAGCTGAGCCAAGTCGAGGTCGGCCACGGCGACCGACCGGTCAAGGAGCAGAAGATCGACAAGATCACGATCAGCCGCCGCGGCGCAGCCGATGCGCCCGCGGCTGCGAACGCACCTGCCGCTGCAGCCAAAGAGGGGCCCGCAGGCGACACGAAGGCCCCCACGGCAGACGACGCCCCGCCTCCCGTCGCCAAACCATTGAGCGAGGCAAAGACCCCCCCGGCGCGCAGCAAGCCTCCCGCCGACAGCAAGTCTCCCGCCGACAGTAAACCTCCCGCCGACAGCAAGCCTCCCGCCAGCGCGAAGCCGCCTGCGAACGACGGCGACACGAAGGCGCACTCTCACTGAGCGCGACCGAACCCACCCGACGCAAGAGCGCCATCGCCGTCTGCGACGCTCGTGAGGGACCCGGGGCTACCGGCTGAGGCCGACGACGCGCCAGGCTCCGAAGCGGCGCTCGAGCAACAAGACGACGTAGTCCTTGCCGATCTTGGTGAGTGCGTAGACCCGCGGCAACCCTTCTTGGACGCCGCCGGGGACGCTCCCGAAGGTCTGACGCAGATCGGCGGCGGTGTACACCTTGGCGGCCTTGGGGCGTTGGCCGCGGGCCTCGGCGCTCATGGTCGAGAGGATGTCGCGGAGCTCGTCCCGCGTGCGGGCGACCGCGGCGTCGCCGGAGTAGAACGGCAAGGAGCTGCGCGAGGCGAGCTTGGCGATGTCTCCCACGGCGAAGTAGTGCAGCCACTCGTTGGCGAGCTTCTTCGCCCCTTCGTCGGTGGCCAAGCCTTGTGCATCGGAGAGCGGGGAGACGGGCTCGGGGTGCGGGTGCGGGTGGGCGTGGGCGTGCCCCGGCTCGGGCTCGAGGTCTGGCACCGGGCGTGCGATCGGCGGATAGGGAGCGGGCGGTGCGGCTGGACCCTCGGGCACGGGCAGCGCGGCCACGGGCGGGGTCTTGAGCCGGCGCGTCAGCTCCTCGCCACCTCGGCCCGGTTGAACGATGACGTTGGGATCGGGCCTGTCGCCTTGACCGGCGTTGTCGAGGATGAAGGGCTGGGCTCCAAAGGTGCCGCAGGCCTTGCTGTCGCGGTGCAACGCCCAGTGGATGTAGATCTTGCCGTTGCCGCTTTGGATCTCGGAGGGTGGATGGGGGAACGGCCCCGAGGACCAGATGATCTCGCGGGCCGCAGCATCGAAGCTCGACTTGCCCGAAAAGCGAACGGTGGTGACTTTGTCGATGCTGCCGTCGCCGTTGAGGACGATCTCCACGCGCGTCCATAGGTCGGCATCGTTGAGCGGATGGGTCCGGCCGCGCATGTCGAGCTGCTCGAGGAAACCCCACGCCCATGCGTCGTGGATCTTGCGGTGCATCTGGGCAATGAAGCGCGCAAACGGGTGCTTGCGGGAGCGCAGCGCGGTCTGGTTCCCGACCTGAACCTCGGGGACCATGTTCTCGAGCGGGGACTGGAAGTGGGCGCGTTGATCGGCCCACACGCCCTTGGACTTGGTCTGTTCGAGGACCTCGGCGCGCTTCTGGGCGTTGATGTCGTGCCCAAACAACGCCTCGAGATCGTTCTGCTTGAGCTTGAACTGGTAGCGAGGATCGTTGCGATCGATCCGCGCCTGCTGGTCTTGCGGGGCGATGGAAGATTGCTCGAGCGCATCGGCACGCAGGATGCCCTCGTCCGCCTCCTCTACGAGCGCCTCGTGCTCGTCCTGCGCCATCTGGTGGTCGCGGTGATCGAGCTCCCGCATGGAGAGCATGCTCTTGGGGGACGGGTCGTTCTGAGTGGGACGCTTCTCCTCGAACTGCGGCGTCGTGTTGGGCGCCATGCGGTTGAGTTGGCTCTTCTGTTCCTGGTCCTGCGCGATGTTCTCTTCGTCCGCGGTGCCGACCTTGGCCTCGTTCGAGGGCTCGAGCTGCGCGGCCTTGGCCTCCTGGGCGTCCCGCTCGAGGTTGGTGACCTCGGAGCGCGTTTCCTCCCGGACATCTCGGTTGATGTTCGAGATGTAGTTCGCGTCTTCCGGTGCGGCCTCCTCGTCCAACGCATCCGGCTGCTCGACGACCTTGAGCTGCTCCAGGATGAAGTCGGGCGGGCGCTCCTTGGGAGGCTCGGGTACGACCTCAGGCTCGGGCTCGGGTTCGGGCTCAGGCTCGGGCAACGGCTCCTCGAGCTCGGGCTCGGGCTTGGGCGGCTCCGGTTTGGGCTTGGCCTTCGGCTGCGGCGGTAGCTCGGGCGGAATGGGCGGCGGTGGCTCAGGCTCGGCCTCGGCCTGAGGCTCGACCGGATCCGGCTTCAGATCGATGACGGTGACGCGCTCGGGCTTCTTGGCGGGCGGGAAACCCTTCCACCACGCCGCGACGCCGAGGAACGTGCCGAGGTGCGCGCCCACGGAAAGGAGCACGAACAGCGCCAGCACGCCCCATCGGTCTCTTCGCCGACGCACCGTGGGAGCCTACCGGATTGGGAGCGCCGTGGCTGCCCCGCGGCCGGCCCGGTCGCGCGTGGCGGTGTGGACGGAGCGCAAACTGGCCCGAGAAAACCCGTCCCGGCGCGCCTCGACCCGGCGCTCGGAGATCGCAAAGTGCGACATCTTCAGTGGATGCGGCGGTACACGCCGACGACTTTGCCCAGGATGTCGATAGAGCGAAAGTCGGTCCGGTCGACGTAGATGGGCGCCATCGCAGCGTTGGCGGGCTGCAGACGGATCTTCGTGCCTTCTGGGAAGTACCGCTTGCAGGTGGCCTCGCCGTCGACCATGACGACGACGATCTCGCCGCGCTCAGCCACGCTCTGCTTGCGGACGAAGATGTAGTCCCCGTCGTGGATGCCGTCCTCGATCATGCTGTCGCCGCGAACGACGAGTCCGAAGACTTCCTTGGCCTTCACGGCGCCCAGGAAGTACCGATCCACGACCACGCGATCGATCACGTTTTCCTCGGCGAGGATGGGCTCGCCGGCGGCGACGCGACCGACGATGCTGATCTCCACGCGCTCGTCGTCGTCGTCCCGGAGCTCGCGGCCTTCGCGGCCCTCGTTGAAGTCCACCGGCCGAAGGGCGCGGCTTTTGAGCTCCTCGCGGACGAGGTACCCTTTGCGCTCGAGCGCCTTGAGGTGATCGTTCACCCCGTTGGTGGAGCGGATCCCCATGTGCTCCCCGATTTCCCGGAGAGTCGGCGGGTATCCGCGTGCGTTGAGGCAGTCGGTAATGTACTCGAGTGCCTGCTTTTGCCGCTCGGTTAGGACTGGTCGCACGGGGCGATCTCCTCGGGTTTCACTCGAATTGGGGACAACCAAACTGGGGCTCGCACCGCGCATAGGGCGCCTCGCTTACTGAACGTGTGTACTGCATTCGTGTCCTCACGTCAAGGGTGTGGACACAGATTTGGCCGGCATCCCTCGCCCAAGCGGCGATCCAGGCTGCGGCGGGCTCGCCTACAAGTTCGCATCAGCGCGGTCCGAGCTCCAAGAAACACGCGATCGGGGCGCGCGGCTCGGCCTTCCGGACCCCGCGTGTCACAATGGCGCGAGCACCCAACCGCCACACGAGAGGAACCATGCAGATCCTACTACGCGCAATCATCTCCGGGTTTGGCTACAAGATCGGAAGCGAGCTCGGTCGGTTCGTGATCGAGAAGTCCGGCCTCCACAAGAAGGCGCCCAAGGCCGCCGCCGAGACGGAAGAAGCGCGACCGCCCGGAGGGGGCCTGCCCACCGACCCGCCGGCGACCCAGCCCCCGGTCGCCGAGCCTCCGGCCGAAGAAGATCCCGAGAGCTGAGCGCGATCTCGCCGAGCGCCTTCGACCCGAGAACCCAGGGGCCGGGGCGCGCTACGCCTCGGGCTCGTCTTTGGGGTCGGTCGTGGCCGGATCGGCGGCCGCCGGCTCTTTCTTGGCGGCCCCCCCCTTGCCCTTCCCGTGGCGGACGACCGTTTCGCCGCGCTTGATCTCCGCGGACGCGCGGCCCTCCTCGGAGCGAGAGAACTTGACCTGCATGCGCACGTCGACCTCGAGCCCCGCGATGATCTGCTGGGCGAGATCAGCGATGTCCATCTTGTCGAGGAAGCTTCGCACCTCGGCACCTACGATCCGCATCAGCTCGTCTTTGGTCGCCTTGCTGACACCGGTCACGATGCCCTGCCCGCGCCGGAACGCCGACTCGGGATCCAGCAGGCCGGTGAGCTGCTCGCCCAAGCGCGAGAACCGTGTGCGGCGTTCTTCTTCCACGTCGTCCGCCATCAGCCTTCAGCGTACCGCTTCGAGACGCAAGCGGCAGTCTTTGTGGGTTCACCAAAGGGGGGCACGTGCCCCCGTGCGATGGGGGCACGGATCTGCCGAAATCCGTAGGTTGGGCCACGTATCTGTGCCTTCCCAATGCTGGATGGAATGTGATAGGCAGCCTGTCGCGTTGTCGCTGCACCCGCGCCCCAGACGTAAAATTTGGCCGGCGCGCGGCTGTTGCATACAGTGCCTACACGCTCCCACATAGCGTCGGGAGCGAACCACGGAAGCAACCAAATGACCGCGTACTATCTCGGAAACCTCTGCGCCGCTCTCATCACCGTTGGCTTGCTGGTGGGTACTCTCCGCTTCACGCGGCGGCTTTCGTAGTTGGGCCCACGGGTCGGCGTAGCGGCTTGGCACCTGGAGGGCTCCGCAGAGCCCGCCGCCCCCCGCTGACCTATCAATGGTAAGCACCAACGGAGATGAGCGAGGCGCGAGACACTCCCGAGAGCAGCGTCTTCCTGCCCAGGACCGAGTCGCCGCGGCCCTTCGATGGGGCCCTCGCGGCGCTCGACCTGCAGGACATCCACGAAGTCCGGCTCCTGCTGCGCGGGGACTCCGTGGTCGATTGGCACCGCCTCGGCCTACGCACGCCAGAAGACGTACGGCGCCTGCTCGCGGTCAACGCCCTCGACATCCGTGACCCGCGAGATTGCGCCCGCCTGGAGGAGCTCCGCGCGGAAGCCGTCCGTTACATCATCGACACCTTGGGCCTGCGCCTCGACGAGGACGTGATCTCCAAGGTGCCGGCGACCGAGCTGCTGCTCATCGCGTCGTCCGAAGGTCGGTTCCAACGGCAGGCCTGCACCCTGCTGAAGGTGATGCACATCATCTATCACCTCGATGCGCGAGAGCTACGCCTTGCGCTCTCGATCCCCGACAGCGAGCTGTTCTCGCGGGTCGAGCAAAGCATCGTCAGCATGTTCGACGAGCTGCGCACGTCGGGGGTGCCGGTGGTCGAGTTCGCGTGGTCGCGCAAGGCCAAGGACTCCCTCATCACGAAACTCTTGGTGAAGCGCGAGACCAACGCGGCGCGCGTGTTCGATCGCCTGCGCTTCCGCCTGATCGTGAAGACGGAGCAGGACATCCTCCCCACGCTGCACGTGATGCTGCGCCGCTTCATCCCGTTCAACTACGTGGTCCCGGGACAAACGGTGAACACGCTGGTGGACAGCCGCCCCGTCGATCAACAGCTCGTCGGCAAACGGCGCGACTTCTCGGACTCCCACCTCCACGGTGAGGACTCCGCTCCCAACGAGTTCAGCGGCAGCGGATACCGCGTGCTGAACTTCATCGCGGACCTCCCCGTCCGCGTCGATGGATTCGTGGGGGAATCGGCGCACCCGAGCACGGCCAACGTCGTTTTCGTGCTCGCGGAGTTTCAGATCATCGATCAGGTCCGCGCCCAGGGGAACGAGGAAGGCGAGAACTCGCACGCGCAGTACAAGACGCGCCAACACCAGCGCGTTCGGGAGCGTCTGCTCCGCGAGCCCCGCAAGACGACGTCCAACGGGTGACTCGACCTCGAGCGGTCGAGATCGCCGCGACCTGGAGCTGCGCCGCCCTCAAAGGACGCGCACGAGCCACTGTACCGCCGCCAGACGTGGCCGACACCGGGTGCGCGCGCACGTGATGTAGCTGAGCCTGCCGAGCACGACGTACTCGCCCGAGACGGCCGGCGCCACGACGCGTGCGAGCAACCGCGGTTGTTCGGCCTGCGGGTCCACGACGTCGTCCCAGCCCAGGCGGTTCTCCGGCAGCCCGACCTGCTCGGCGAGGAGCTCGAGTTGGATCGGCCCGCCAGGGAGCGGCCGATCCAGGATGGTGACCGAGATCTCCCCCACGCTGGATGGCGCGAGCTCCTGCGGCTCGATCACCTTCACTTGCCCGTCGTAGTGCACGACGGGCTGGCTCGCCGCGATCGCCACCGCGAGTCCAAACCCCGCACAACCTGGGACGGGCAAGCTCACGTGCCGCAACTATAAGCTAGACCTTGGTCCAGCGCCGGACGCAGTTGCGACCGTGCTCTTTGCAGTAGTAGAGCGCCTGGTCGGCCTTCTCGATCAGCGTCAGGCGGTTCTTGTCGTCCGAGGGATACTCCGCGACGCCCATCGAGATCGTGATCTTGAAGGTGCCGTGCTCGCACGTCATCGCACAGGCGGCGATCTCCTCCCGGAGCTGGTTGGCGAAGTGCACCGCCCCATCGCCGGAGGTATCGGGGAGCACGAGCACGAACTCCTCGCCGCCGTAGCGCGCCACGATGTCGACCTTGCGGGCGCGGCCGCGGAACAGCGCCGCGACGCGCTTGAGCACGAGGTCCCCCACCGGATGGCCGTAGGTGTCGTTGATGCTCTTGAAGTGATCGATGTCGGTCAGAATCAAGGCGTAGCGCTGCCCTGCCCGCTCCGAGAGGTTGTGCAGCTGGCTGAGCCGTTCTTGGAACGCGCGATGGTTGGTGAGCCCCGTCAGGCCATCGGTCGTCGCGCGGGTCTCCATGGACTCGTACATCCGGGCGTTCTGCACGCTGACGCCCACTTGGTGCCCGATGACGCGCAGCATCTCTCGCACTTCGTTCGGATACTGCCCGGGGCGGGAGCTGGCGAGCACGACGGCGCCGAGCACCTGGTCGCCGCGGATGAGCGGAAGCACGAGCACGCTCTTGGCCTGCTTGAGCTTCGTCTGGGCGTCGAACACGACGATCTCGGGATCCCCCAGATGCGCGTTGGCCGGCATGAAGTGGCGGTTCTTGATCGCCATCGCCACGAGCGAGCTCGACTCGGCGAACTCGCGCTCGGTGAGACGACCCGCGAGAGCTTCCCAAGGTGCCCCCGGCGCGGCGTGGACCGCCAGAACCCGCTGCCTGTCGTCTTGACCGCCGAGGATCACCGCGAGCTCGAAATGCGCGATGGCCCGGAACGCCGAGAACGTGCGCTCGTAGACCTGCTCGAGCGTGAGGGCTTCGCTCAGCAGCTCGCTGGCGCGGTAGAACTGTTCCTGCTCGTACTTGCTGCGTTCGACCGCGGCGAACGTGCGCTCGTGCTCGATCGTCCGCAGGACCAACGCCGCGGCGCGACCGAGTACGGCGGCCTCGTCGTCGTCGAAGGGACGGTCGCCCGTGCGATCCGCACAGAGGATCCCTTTCAACACGGGACCCGCGCGCACCGGGACGGCGCAGAGATCGGTCACGGGCTCCGGACCCGCGTAGTACGGCGGCAGCCGTCGCCCACCGAGACACTTGAGCCGCAGCTCCTTGGGTTCCGCCAGGATCGAGGTCAGGACGCCGGCGCTGCCGAGCGTGGACCCTTCCTGGATCAGCTCGCTGCCGCTCGAGATCTCTTTGACCGATAGGCGAACCTGGGGCCGCGACCCCTTCTGCGCTTGACCGTCGTGCTCGCACCAGACGAGCGCACACGTGTGGAGGCGGAGGGCCGTCCGGAGCAGGTCGAGCGTGTGGAACAGCTGCTCGTGGATCGTCTCGACAGCAGCGTGCGCCATCTTGGCCTCTTCGTCCTGACGGCTGTGACTGCGGCTTTGGGGCGGAAGGGAAGACGCGATCAAGCGAAAGTCGCGGGCGTCTTGTTTCATCTGGCGCAGAGCGTCTTGCAACTTGCGATCGTGCTCGTTGCGCAACCGCCGGACCCAGCCTGCGAACACGAGGTGGTTGCCCACCGCGAAGAAGCCCGCGAACGTAAGGTGTTGGATCGCGAGCGCGCCCACGCCCCGCGTACTCGCGTGCGGCAGCGCGATGAGCCCCTCGAGCGCGGCGACCATGGCCACGAGCGCCAAACTCACCGCCCGGAAGCGACCGACGATCGTCAAGAAGGCGATCGCGGCGTAGACGAGCGGATAGAACGCGGAGTGCGGTCCACCCGTGGCGGCGATCAGGGTATAGGCCGCCGTGAGCAGCACGGCACCGGTCTCGAGCTCCTCCAAGGCCGAGCGTCGCGCAGCACCTTCGGAGCCGACCTCGCGCAAGACGACCCCGAGCAGGGCCGCGATGAGCACGGCCGCGACCGTCAGCGGGACCAGCTCGCCCCGTCCGATCGTCGTCGCAGAAAGCACCCCTGCGCCGAGCATCGGCCACAGCACGGCGAGCAAGGCGAGCGGCCAACGCGGGCGGAGCTCGCGTCGCGCGACGAACAGACGACGCGCGAACGCCGTCACCGCGGGCGCTCCACCTCGAACACGACCTCGCCGGGGGCCACGAGGTTGAGATCCTCTCGCGCGATGCGGGCGATCTCGGAAGGATCGCCCTGGAGCGCCGCTACCTCGGCCGCGAGCGCGCGGATCTTGCCGCGCAGGGTGTCGTTGGCGGCTTGCAGGGCGGCTCGCTCCCGGCGGACGCGCTCGAGGTCACCGTGGTGGGCGGCCCGTTCCATGTGCGCAGGCCCAAACGCGATGACGGCTGCGATGAAAGCGGCGATCAGGATGCGGTTGAGCCAGTGCATCGGGACGTCGGCAGGCTACCGGCATCTGCCGTGGCGCCCAAAAAAGCGGTGGCGCTCCGCCGTCCCACCCTGCCCTACCTGCTTGCCGTGCCGACTTGCCGTGCCGACTTGCCGTGCCTGCTTGCCGTGCCTACTTGCCGTGCAGGATCGCCAGGCGCTCCAGGCCACACGTTTTCGCGATGTCCATCACCTGGACGACGAACTGATGCTGCGTGGCCTGGTCGGCCTTGATGTTCACGCCGGTCGTGGCGTCCGCCTTCGCGGCAGCGCACAGGCGCAGCTCGAGCTCGCGCGCGTCGACCTGGTTGCCGTCGACCTCGAGCTCGCCCCCCGAACTCAGGGTCACGACGACGGCCTTGGGCTCCTGGCTCACGTCGCGATTCTTCGCCTTGGGCAGCTTCACGTTGAACGCGGGATTGTTCTGGAACGTGGCGGTCAGCAGGAAGAAGATCAGGAGCTGGAACACGATGTCGATGAGTGGCGTGAGATCCACGCCGGAGGATTGATCCCGTCGGCGTGCGCGCAGACCTCCCGTGCGGCCGCGCAAGCTCACGAGGCGGTTCCTGCCTCGGCCGCGGCCTCGTCGACGCGCTTGCCCTGCCGGATGCTCTCCTCCAGGAGATCGACGATCCCCATCGCATCCTCCTCCATCTCGACGATGAGTCGATCGTTGCGGCCCTGGAGGAACTTGTAGGCGAGCAACATGGGGATCGCGACGGTGAGGCCGTACGCGGTCGTGATGAGGGCCTGCCAGATCCCCTCCGCGAAGGCATCGGGACCCACGGTGCCCGCCTGGTAGGCGTCCACGAAGTTCTTGAACACCTGGATCATGCCCACCACGGTCCCGAGCAGGCCCATCAGCGGCGAGACCGAGGCGACCGTGCCGACGATCTCCACGTTCCGATCCATGCGCGCGACCTCGCGTGTCCCGACCTCCTCGACCGCCTCCTTGATCGCGGCCCGGTCCTTGTCCCACTCGAAGGCCCGCAGGGCGGCCGCCATCAGCAACGCGATGGACGAGCCGTTTTCCTCGCACAGCAGCTGCGCCTCGCGGGTCTGGCGTTTGGTGACGAGCGCTCGGATCCGATCCACGAACGCCCGCGGGAGCACCCGGGTGCGCTGCAGCGACCAGAGCCGCTCGAAGAACACCCCCACGCCGATGACCGACGCCGCCAGAATCGCCCACATGAGGGCTCCGCCCTGGTTGAAGAGTTCGGCCAAATCCATGGTGAAACGGTGCAATGAAGGGCGTTTGCGCGAAGCCGGTGCGGTGCGCGGAACGACTGGGATGATGGCCGCTGCGTCCCTGCCCGGCAAGGGGGCCATCTCGACCCTTTTCGCGCCTCGGTCTTGACGCGGCCAGGGCAGGCGGTGTAGCTACTGCGTCCCCAAGCACCGGGGGCGTAGCTCAGCTGGGAGAGCGACGCGCTGGCAGCGCGTAGGTCAGGGGTTCGATCCCCCTCGCCTCCACCGGTCGATTCGACAACCCCCTCACCGCCGCCCCTGGCTTTCGCTCGGTGCCGCGGTGAGGGTGACCTCACTGCGCCCCCGCAAGGGCGGCGCCAGGGGGCTTATTAGGGGATGTACACCCGGCACTGGCCGTTGCACTGGGCCTGGCCGTCGCACTCTTCGCCGAAGCGCGCTTGGGTCCGGCCGTCCCCGCACATGGGTCCGTCCTCGCAGTTCATGGTGCAGCGGCCAGGTCCGTAGGGATCGGCTTCGTTCTCGTCGCCGCGGTCGCAGGTCTCGGGACCGTTCTCCACGCCGTCTCCGCAGTATCCCGCGGGCGTGCAGTCGGCCTCGCAGCCCCCGTAGGAGCCGTCGTTGACCCCGTCGTCGCAGGTCTCGCCGACGTCTTGGATCCCGTTGCCGCACGCGTTGCGGCAGTTGGGATCGCACGCGTCGCCGTCGGTTCCGTTGGCCGACCCGTGATCGCACTGCTCGCCGGGATCGACGTCGCCGTCGCCACAGCTCGAGAGGGGGATGAAGCCGTCACAGCCCGGCGTGCAGGATCCCGGCGAACCGCTGTTGACCCCGTCGTCGCAGGTCTCGGCGTCCGTCACCGCTCCGTCGCCGCAATACGGCGTGGGCCAGCAACGCGTGGTGCAACCCGCGACGATCCCGTAGCCCGAGGCCACGTTGGCAGCCCCGAGGTCGCAACGTTCTCCGGCTGGACCTTGGACGATGCCGTCTCCGCAGCGGGGCCCGAGCACGCAGCCCGGCGCGCACGTACCGTGGGTGCCGTCGTTGAGGCCATCATCGCACGCCTCGTAGCCCACCTGCGGGATCCCGTCGCCGCAGTAGGGCCCGAGCCTGCAGTCCGTTCGGCAGGACCCGTAGGTGTTCTCGTTCTCGTCGCCCTCGTCACACGACTCGCCCGGATCGAGGGCTCCGTCTCCGCACTTGATCCGGCAATCGGCGCGGCACGAGCTGCCGGTCGTTCCGTTGGCGACACCGTCGTCGCACTCTTCGTCGCCCGAGGCCGCCCCGTCGCCGCAGTAGGGGGCGAGCGAGCAATCGGCGTTGCAGGTCCCGTAGCTGCCGTCGTTGACCCCATCGTCGCAGGCCTCGCCGAAGCTGCCGTCGACGTTCGCGTCGCCGCAATAGGGCGCGTATTGGCACTCGGGGCCACACTGAGGCTCCGTGCCGCCGTACACCACGAAGCCGGCTCCGGCGTCGCAGATCTCCCCGTCGGCCTGGCTCACTTCACCGTCCCCGCAATAGGGCCCGAGCGTGCAATCGACGTTGCAGCCCTCGTAGCGGCCGTCGTTCTCCGCGGTTCCGTCATCGCAATCCTCCGTACTGGCGGTCACGCCGTCGCCGCAGTCGCTCTCGCAGACGCTCGTCCGCGGGACGAACCCATCGAGCGTGAGCCAATAGTTGGACGCGCACTGGTTGCGCTCGGCTTGGAACACCGCGATCTCGTAGATGTTGCCATCGCGCAGGCCCCAGAGCGCCGCGTTCGCGGAGTTGAGGGTGATGGTCGCCGCGCTGCGCCCGTGGATGCCCCCGAGGTCGAGCGCGAGGTACCCGTTGACGTACACCCAGACGTCGTCGTCGCCGCTGAACGAGAGCGCGGGCGTGACCGCGGAGTCGTACTCGAACCAGTACCGCACCTCGCTCGTCATGTGGAAGTTGTGGTTGGCCGAAGACGCACCACAGCTCGTGCCCGTGATCGCGAGATCGTCGATCGGATAGAACCCGTCTTCGGTGCCTGCGGGGTTCGGATCCTCGATCGACATCGAGCGGCTGTCGAACGAGAACGCCGTGCCTCCCGCCGTGTACACGCCGCCGTTGCTGAACCGTCCATTGACGAGGGTCAGCGGCAAGACGGCCGTGGGGTTGGCGTTCCACGCGGGGGCGTTCACCCCAGCGGGGCGGTCCGTGTACCACTGGTGGAACGAGTCGGCGTCCGCCACCGTGCGGATGCACTGCGTCCATCCGTTGCTGGTCGCGGGGTCGGCAGAGAGGTGGCAATCCGTGTCGAAGAACACGGGCTTGCCCGCCATCGAGATCGTCGCCAAGACGCTCCCTGCATTGTCTTCCATGTCGTAGGTCTCGTCGGCGCAGCCGAGGTCGCCACCGCGCACCCGGTCGTCGGACGGGTCGCCCACGTCGCCCAGGTCCTCGAAGCACGCCGGCGCATTGGCACGCACGATCCCCGTGGTGGCGCCCGTAGGCTCACCGCTGGCGAGCTCGAAGTCGGGGTGCTCCGTCACGGGATTCGACGAATCGCTGCCGTGGTAGTCGCGGACCACGATGGGGATCTGGATCTGCGCCGGCAGCCCCGTGGCGACCTCGCACATGAACCCGACCTCTTGTACGCAGGTGGAGGAGCAACCGTCACCATCGCGGAGGTTGCCGTCGTCGCAGCCTTCGCCCGCGAACATGATCGCGTCGCCGCACTGCGAGGTGCAGGGGCCTTCGTCGCACAACGGCTCGGCGACGCAGAACGGGGTACAGCCGTCGCCCGTGTCGTTGTTTCCATCGTCGCACTGCTCGAGACCTTCCGCGATGCCGTCGCCACACGTCGTCGGCGTGCAAGCAGCCCCGGGAGTTTCGCAGCTGAAGCCCGGCTCCAAGGTGCATGCGTCGTCGCAACCGTCGCCCGAGCGAGCCGCACACGCGCCCACGGCACAGTCTGCGTCCGCAGCACACGAGCTGCCGTCTTCACAGTGCTTGCCGTCGTCGCAGAACTCGAGGCCCGTCGCGAGGCCATCACCGCATTCCGCGGCCCGGCACACACCGCCACGAGAGCAGCGCCAGCCGGTTTGCAGGGCGCACGCCAAGCAACCGGGCGCGTCCGCGTGGCGGCACGCGCCACCGCCGATCCCCGCACACACGCTCGGGTCGTCGGCGCACGGCGTGGTGCCGTCTTCGCAGACGCCCCCGAGGTCACAGGTCTCCTGTCCGCCGGTGCGCGCGTCTCCGCAGTAGACGAGCGAGGTGCATGCCCCACCGGCGGGCGGACACGTATGATCGGCTTCGATGGCGCAGGTCGAGGTGCACCCGTCGCCACCGCGGGGAGCACAGGTCCCCCCGCCGATCCCTTCGCAATCCTCGGCCTCCAAGCACGCGGTGGTCTCGTCCTCACACGCGCTGCCGTCGTCGCATTGCTCCCCGTTCCCGCGCGCACCGTCACCGCACCACGCGATGCGTTGACACAGGGCGCCCTCGCTGGGGCACGTATAGCCGGGGGTCACCGCGCAACGTTCCGTGCAGCCGTCGCTCGGATTCAAGTTGCCGTCGTCGCAGTATTCTCCAAAGTCGCGGCGCCCGTCCCCGCAGGCAGGATCGGGGATCGCCGTACACGGACCGCCCACGTTGCCCGTGGTGGGGCAGCGGAAGCCAGGCTCCGTGGAGCGACAGTCGGCGGCGCAGCCATCCCCGCCCCGCGGCGCACAGCTGCCATCCCCGATGCCCGTGCACGCGGCTGCGCCCTGCGTGCAGTCCGTTCCGTCGGTGCACTGGCGACCATCGTCGCAAGCTTCGTCCGCGATCACGTCGAGATCGCCGCACACGATCCGGGAGACACACCGCTCCCCCGCGACGGGGCACTCGAAATAGGCCTCCATCCGGCAGCGGCCGTCGCAGCCATCTCCGGGCGTGAGGTTGAGGTCGTCGCACTGCTCGCCATCGGCGAGCTGGCCGTCGCCACAAAACTCGTCTTCTATACAGGGCGCGCCTGGTTCCGGACAGCTGTAGCCAGGTTCACGCGTGCACGTGGCCGAGCACCCGTCATCGGCGGCCATGTTCCCGTCGTCGCAGGTCTCGGGATACTCGACCGCCGAGTTTCCGCACTCCGATGAGCTCGAGGGCACGCATGGCATCCCCGCGGCGGGGCAGTTGTAGCCGCTCTCGACCGAACACCGCGACGAGCAGCCGTCTTGCGCGACGTCGTTGCCGTCGTCGCATGCCTCGGTCCCGGCGATCTGTCCGTCACCGCAGACGATCGTGGAAACGCAGGGAGCTCCAGGCTCGGGGCAGACGTGATTGGCCTCGACGGCGCAGACACCATTGCACCCGTCCCCGGGCATGCGGTTCCCGTCGTCACAAGCTTCCCCGGTCGCGAGGACCCCGTCTCCGCACACCACCGTGGGTTCACAGCCGTCCTCGAGGCATTCGCCCGTTTCGCTCGTCGAAGTCGTCCCCGTCCCGGAGGAGGTCCCCGTCCCGAACTCCCCGCCGAGCTCATCGTTGTGGCCGTCCTCCGTGCCCGTCGTGGTGACCTCGGCGGCGGTCAGGTTCACCCCGGAGCCCTCTTCGCCCGAGCCACTGGGAACCGTCTCTTGGGAGCAGCCCCCGAACAAAACGGCGTACGTGACGCCTAGCTGAACGAAGGACCGGCAAAGGCGCACGCGCGGATCGAACATGGGCGATTCAAGTTCTAGTCGAGAAACTAATGTAATTCAAAACCCTATTCATTCTCCGTTCAAAAGACGCCCTTCGCGACCGATCTCTCCCTCCCCGAAACCTGTCGTTTGGCGCCCGTGCGCCGCGAGCTCACACAAGTCCCTGAATTCTCAACGAGTTCAGGAGGCGCCGAACCCACGAAGCGTTTCGCGAGGGGCCGCTCCATGGCTTGCAGCGCCGCGACCGCATGGGCAGAAAGACAACGTACCGGGACTCCCCGGGGCTCGCGACCCTCTCATGACGCATCGATGTCCGCGCTAGACCCAGCCCGGTTGGCGCTCCAGGGCACCCACCTCATCGAGGCCAGCGCAGGGACCGGCAAGACGTACACCATCGCGACGCTGTTTCTCCGGCTCGTCGTCGAGAAGGCGCTGGCGGTCGATCGGATCCTCGTCGTGACCTTCACGGAGGCGGCGGCCTCGGAGCTCCGAACCCGGATTCGGCATCGGCTTCGCGCGGCTTTGAACGCGTACGACGACCCCGAGCGCGCCGAAGATCCCCTGCTGGCGGCTTTCGTCGCGCAACGCTTGGACCACCGCGACCGCGACCGTGTACGCGTCCAGCTTGCGCTGCGCTCGTTCGACGAGGCCGCGATCTCCACGATCCACGGGTTCTGCCAGCGGGTTCTCCACGATCGCGCGCTGCAGACCGGGGTTCCGTTCGACGCCGAGCTCCTGGCCGACGAACGTCCCCTCTTGGACGAGGTCGTGCGCGACTTCTTCGGCCGCGAGCTCTACGAGAGTGACACGCTGTTCGTGGCTCACCTCCAACGGCGCGGCGTCTCGCCTGGCAAGTTGCTCGGCCTCGCTCGGCGAGCGTCGAGCCGCCTGGATGTCGAGATCGTCCCGAGCCGGATCGAGGTCGAAGCCCGTGCCGACGTCGCGCCCTTCTTCGCGGCCTACGAACGATGCCAGACGCTTTGGTCGGAGCACCGCGAAGCCATCGTCCGCATGCTGAGCGAGCACCCTGGGCTGCACGCCAACATGTACCCACGCACCTCCCTCCCGCAGTGGTTTGGCGCGATGGACCGGTTCCTGCGCGACGATCAGCCCCCAAGCGGCCTCGGGTTCGAGCAGCTCGACCGCTTCGCCGCCAGGACCCTGCGTCAGTACACGAAGAAGGACTTTCGCACGCTCACGCCGGTGCATCCGTTCTTCGACGCGTGCGAGGCCCTCGTGGACGCACGCAAGCCGCTCTTCGCGGATCTAGACCTTCGTCAGTTACAGATGCGGCGCGGACTCGTCGACTATGTCCGCAAAGAGCTTCCGCGTCGCAAACGCAGCGCGGGGCAGCAGTCGTTCGACGACCTGCTCCAAGATCTTCACGCCGCGCTCCGCCGCCGGAAGACGGGCAAAGAGCTCGCGGCCGCGATCCGCCAGCGCTATCAAGCCGCGCTCATCGACGAGTTCCAAGACACCGATCCCACCCAATACGGGATCTTTCGCACGATCTACGGCAAGGGCGACGCTCCGCTCTACCTCATCGGTGACCCCAAGCAGGCGATCTACGGTTTCCGTGGGGCCGACATCTTCGCCTACCTTGCCGCTGCCCGCGACGTGAAGGCAACGCACCAGCACACGATGGACACGAACTGGCGCTCCGATCCTGCGCTGCTTGGGGCCCTCGAGTGCTTGTTCTCGGCGCCGCGACCGTTCTTCCTCGAGCAGATCGCGTTCGTACCCGTCAAGCCGCGCCCCGGGGCCACCGCCGCGTTGTGGCACGGCAACGAGCCGTTGCCGGCGTTCGAGCTGCGCTGCTTGGAGCGACGGCTGGCCACGGTCATCAAGGGCGGCGCCTCGATCTCGGCCGAATGGAGCGACCAGCACATCCCCGCCCTGGTCGCCCACGACATCGCCACCCTGCTGCGCGAGGCGCCCGAGCTCCGAACGGGACAACATCCAAGGCCCGTCGGCGCAGGCGACATCGCCGTTCTGGTGCGCACCAACGTCCAAGCTCAGGCCGTCCAAGCGGCGCTGCGCAAGCTCTCGATCCCTTCGGTGGTCTACGGGGACGCCTCCGTGATCGGGACGCCCGAGTGTGGCGAGCTCGAGCGCGTGCTGGCGGCGGTCGCCGAACCCACGCACAGCGGCCTTCTGCGCGCCGCGCTCACGACGGAGCTCATGGGCGTCACGGCGGACGCCCTCAACGCGCTGCGCGAAGACGACGCGAGCTGGAGTTCGTGGGTGCACCATTTTCGGCGGTGGCACCGGATCTGGATCGAACGTGGCTTCATTCAGATGTTCCGCGCCCTGCTCGTCGAGACGGAGACGAGCCCACGCTTGCTCTCGCTCCGGGACGGGGAGCGTCGCATGACCAACCTGCTGCACCTCGCGGAGCTGCTCCACCAAGCCGCTGTACGCGAGCACCTGGGCCCCGCGGGGCTCTTGCGCTGGCTCGGCGACGAGCGCAAGGACGCGACGCCGCAAGCCGAGACGCTCAAGCTCCGGCTCGAACGCGATGACCAAGCGGTGCAGCTCATCACGATCCATCGCAGCAAGGGCCTCGAGTTCCCGATCGTCTACTGCCCATACCTGTGGTGCCACGACGAGCTGCGCAACGACGACGAAGATCACCTCTTCTTCCACGATCCGGCCGACTCCGACCGCGCGAAGCTCGACATCACCATCAAACCGGACCGCCAAGTCAGAGGCAATCTGCCGCACATCCAACAAGCGCGGTTCGAACACCGGGCGGAGACGTTGCGGCTGCTCTACGTCGCGTTGACGCGAGCACGCCATCGTTGCGTCGTCTATTGGGGGATGTTCGACAAAGCCCCGCAATCGGCGCTCGGCTACCTCCTGTTCGCGCCTCTGATCTCGTCCGCGTGGGGTTGGGATCCTCAACGCGTGCCCCCGACGATCGCAGCCCTCGACGACGACGCCATGATTGCGGCGCTCCGCGAGCGCGGCGGAAACCACTGGCACGTCTCGAAGCTCGATCCGCGCGCGACGACGGCCTACCGCCCGCGGCGTCCCGATCCCCCTCCGCTCGCCCCCCGCACGATGCCGCGCAAGCTCGATCGCTGGTATCGGACCTCGAGTTTCACGGACATGACGACCTCCGGGCAGGCGAGCTCCGCGGTCGATGCCCGCGAAGGTCGGGACCACGACCAGCAATCCCCAGTCGCCGAGTCGCGCCGGCCCTCTTCCGCGCACAAAGACATCGCCCTCGCCGACTTTCCGCGCGGCGCCAAGGCGGGGAACTTCTTCCATGAGGTGCTCGAACACCTCGATTTCGCGGCCCCCGCTCCGCGGCGACGGGCCCTGCTCGCCGCCCGCATGCGAACCTACGGCTACGACGAAACGCGCTGGCTCGATCGGCTGGACGTCGCGCTCGAAGCGATCTTGCGCGCCCCCCTCGGCGACGGCGGACCTGCGCTCGCCGACATTCCCTCGGCGACGCGCCACAGCGAGCTCCCGTTCGTGTTCCCCGTGGCCTCCCACGACCTCGCGCTCTCCGTCACGCGCAGACAGCTCGCAGCGTGCTTCGACGCGGACTATGGCGAACGCGTGGCGCGGCTCGGATTCACACCGTTGCGGGGGTTTCTCAAGGGTTTCATCGACCTCGTGTTTCGCCACGAAGGGCGCTGGTACCTGGCGGACTACAAGAGCAACCACCTCGGACCGCACCCCGAAGACTACGCCCCCGATGCGCTCCGCGAGACGATGGCCGTCCATCACTACGTGCTGCAGTCGCATCTCTACCTCGTCGCCCTGCTTCGGCACCTTCGGCACCGCGTGCCCGGCTTCGACTACGACCGAGACTTTGGCGGCGTGGTGTACCTGTTCCTGCGCGGCATGACGGAGCCCGGGGCGGGCATCTACGTCGAACGCCCCCCGCTCCAGCGCGTGCTCGCCTTGTCCAACCTGTTCGACCACATGCAAGGAGCGCAATGATCCCCGAGCTCACCGTGCTGCGGGACGCCGAGGTCTTGTCCCCGCTCGACCTGCACTTTGCCGCGACCCTCGAACGGCTCTATCCGGGTCAGCCCTCGGGGGTTCTGCTCGGGGCCGCGTTCGCGAGCCGAGCCGTCGCGCAAGGGCACGTCTGCGCCGATCTGCGCCGCATCGTGGGCCGTCCGATCCTCTCCGCCGCTGGCGAAGCCGTCCCCGTCGCACTGCCGCCGATCTTCGAGTGGGTCATGCAGCTCGGCGCGTCGCCGCTTTGCGGTGGAGCCCACGAATCGACCCCGCTCGTGTTCGACGGCGAGGCCCGCCTGTACTTGCGACGATACTGGGAGTATCAGGAGCGCGTCGCCGCCGATCTTCGGGCGCGGGCCGAGGCGATCGCGGCCCCACTCGACACGCACACGGCGGATCGGTTGTGCGCAGGGATCGAGCGCCTGTTCCGGAGCACCGCGGCGCAAACGTCCGATCCCCGCCAACGCCTCGCCGCGCTCGGTGCCGTCCGGCACAACCTCTGCGTGATCTCGGGGGGTCCGGGGACGGGCAAGACCACGACGGTCGTCCGGATCCTCGCGCTCCTCATCGAGGAGGCGCTCGAACTCGGCTTGCCGCCGCCGCGGATGATGCTGCTCGCCCCCACGGGGAAAGCCGCCGCGCGGTTGTCCGAATCGATTCAGGCGGGCCGCGCCAAGCTGGATTGCCGCGACGTCGTCCGCAACGCGATCGAGCTCGAGGCGGCCACGATCCATCGCCGCCTCGGGGTCCGCCCGGGGCATCCCACGCGCTTCTTCCACGATCGGGCGCACCCGCTGTCGGCCGACATCGTGCTCGTGGACGAGGCCTCCATGGTGGATCTCGCGTTGATGGCCAAACTCCTCGACGCCGTACCTCCCGCGGCACGGCTCGTCCTGCTCGGCGACAAGGATCAGCTCGCCTCGGTCGAAGCGGGTGCATTGCTCGGCGACATCTGCCACGTGAGTGCGGATCGCAGCTACTCCGCGGTGTTCGGCGCGGAGATCGAGCGCGTCCTGGGCCCCGAGGTCGCGGCCGCAGTGCCCATGGGGCGCAGTACCCCGGGGATCTGGGATTGCGTCGTGGAGCTGACCCACAGCTTCCGGTTCCGCGAAGACGGCGGGATCGGACGCCTCGCCAAAGCCATCAATCTAGGCCACGCCCAGGAGGCCGCGGCGCAAGTGGAGTCGCAGAGCGATCCCCAGGTTTCGTTGGTGCATCTGGTCCGCCCCGAGGCCTTGGTCCCCAAGCTGCGCGACGTGGTGCTCCCGGCACTACGCCCCATGCTCTCCGCGCGGGAGCCCGACGAGCGGCTCGCTCGCCTCGGCGACTTCCGCTTGCTCGCGGCACACCGCCGTGGAGCGTTCGGCACCGAGCACCTCAATCGATTGATCGAGGAGCTCCTCCGCACCCACGGCCTGCTCTCGGCTCGCGGCACCGCGAGCACGCCTTGGTACGATGGGCGGCCCATCATCGTCACCCAGAACGACTATCAGCTCGACCTCTTCAACGGCGACGTGGGTATCCTCCACGGTGGATCCCACGGGGAGGTCTACGCATACTTCGTCGGTACGCAAGGAGAGCTCCGCAAATTCCTTCCCGCGCGGCTGCCCCCCCATGAGTCGGTGTTCGCGATGACCGTGCACAAAGCACAGGGGTCGGAGTTCCGCGAGGTCGGCCTGCTGATGCCGCCCCAGCTATCTCCGCTGCTGACGCGCGAGCTCGTCTACACCGGCGTGACGCGGGCCAAGGAGCGCGTCACCGTGTTCGGCAGCGCCGAGGTCTTGCGCGATGCGGTGGCCCGCAGGATCGACCGCGCCTCGGGTCTCTCCGAAGCCTTGTGGCACGGGGGTTGATCGCGAACTCACCGTGGACGACGCCCCGCGTCTGGAGTACTCAAAGTTCCATGAGTCTCCAGACCGTCACCGAAGCGATCCGCAGGAAAGTCCAGGGCGACAAAGAGCTTGGCGCCGTGCTCAAGCTCGATCTCGCCGATGCCGGGGTCGTCGTCGTCGACGGCCGCAAGACGCCGACAGAGGTCCACAACGACGACACGCCAGCCGATTGCACGGTCTCTGCTTCACTTGCAGACGTGGAAGCGATCATGGCGCGCACGCTCGACCCCATGCAGGCGTTCTCGCTCGGCAAGCTGCGGTTGGACGGGGACATGTCCGTCGCGATGAAGCTCTCCTCGATCTTCTGAGCGCCCTACGGCGGCGCCCGCTGCAACCGCATCGGTTTCGAGACCTTCGCGATCCCTCGCTGGGGACAATGTTCGCGCCAGCCGCAGACCCAGCCGGAGTCGGGTCGGGCGGTGGCCGGCGCGCCAAACTTCGCCCCAGGCCATGGACCAAAACAGGCCGAAGGGGCGGTTCGACCCGTGACACCCCACGGGATTTGTGACCGAAGGGACAGTCGATCGTGCGCCCGGCCTGATAGCCTGCCTCCCGACCTTGTCTGCGAAGCGTAACCCCGACGGTTCAATCGACGTTTCCGTGCCCAACGTGGGGCCGCGCGAGCGCCCGACGCTTTGCGTGCTCGTAGTGCGCAGCGCGGAAGAAGAACGCGAGACCTCGCGACAGGTCCTCGCACGCGCGGGCTATGAAGTCCTCGCGGCGCCCGATGTCGCTTCCGCGCGCCTCTTGCTTCAGCGCGGCGTGAGCCCCCACGCCGCGCTCGTCGACGCGACCTTGCCCGATGGCGCAGCGGTCGACCTCGTCGGCGCGCTCCTCGAGCGCCAACCCTTGTGCCGTGCGGTGGTCATGACCCACGCCACCGATCCGACCGGCGCAAACGCGGCCGCACTCGCCGGGGCCCACGTGTACTTGCGCAGCCCGAGCAGCGTTCCTGAGCTGCTCGACGCGGTATCGCGCACGGTTCAGTCGTCGCTCGAGTGGCGCGACGCGTTGAATCCCGCTCCGGTCGATCCGAACCGCGGCCTCGTCATGGATCACTCGCCGATGCCGGTTCCGTTCGACGTGCAGCGTGCGGTGGCTCGGCTGCGCTTCATCGCGAGCTTGTCTCCCGCGGAGACCATGGTCGCGTGGCGGCTGCTGTGGGGGGACTCGAACCGTCGCATCGCCGAGCTCATGGCCTGCACCGAGCGGACCGTGAAGTTCCACGTCGCGGAGGTCCTCAGCCGCACCGGTGCGCGCTCCCGGGCAGGCCTCTTGCGGGTCGTGCTCGAAGACGCTGGCGTGCGCGATCCCTGGGAGGGTCGAGGCCTGCTCGCGGACGAAGACTACTGAGTTTTCGGCCTCGGAGCCCCTCTCGAGCGGCGCGGACGACGGGCACGGAGGTCGCCCCCCGCCGCCTCCGCGCTCCTGTACCATGCGCGCGATGCCGACGGCACAGGTCTCGCAGGCTGCTCGAAAACCCACGTTCTCCGAGGCAAAAGCCCCTCCTTCCCTCCCCGGAGGAATCCCCTTTTTCGGCCATACGATGGGGTTTCTCCGCGATCTGAACGGGCTGCTCGATCACGCTCGGCGCGAATGTGGTGACGTCGCGAGGATCAAGGTGTTCGGTCGCGACATCGTGCTCGTCACCGGGCCGGCCGGGCAGGAAGAGGTGTTCCGCGCCAAAGACGACGTGCTCAGCCCCAAAGCCGCCTACAAGCTGATGGTGCCGATCTTCGGCAAGGGCGTCGCCTACGACTGCGAAGACGATCGCATGAACGAGCAGCTGGCCATGCTCCTGCCCGCGCTCCAGAACAAGCGCATGCGCACGTATGGCGAAGTCATCGCCAGCGAAGTGGAGCGCTCGATCTCGACCTGGGGCCAGACCGGCGTGCTCGACATCTACGAGTACATGCAGACGCTCACGAGCTTCACCTCGAGCCACTGCCTGCTCGGACCCGAGTTCCGCAACGAGATGAGCGAGGAGTTCAGCCGGGTCTACCACGCACTCGAGCGCGGCATCGTCCCGATCGCCTACCTCAACCCCAATCTCCCGCTCCCCACGTTCTGGAGGCGAGACAAGGCGCGCGCGCGCCTCGGCGAGATGGTTTCGCAGATCGTCAACCGCCGCCGAACCCAAGGCAAGCGCGGCGAAGACTTCATGCAGACCCTGATGGAGGCGACCTATGCCGACGGGTCCATGCTCACCGACCACGAGATCACCGGCATGCTCGTCGCGGCGATGTTCGCTGGCCATCACACGAGCTCCGTGACCGCGGCATGGTCGGTGCTCGAGCTGCTGCAAAACCCGTCTTGGATGAAAGAAGTGCTGGACGAGCTCGAGCGCGTCTACGGCTCCAATCGAGCGATCGACTTCGACTCCCTGCGAGAGCTCGAGCGCACCGAGTGGGTGATCAAGGAGGCCCTGCGCCTGCATCCCCCGCTCTTCATCCTGATCCGCGTGGCGATGCAGGACACGACGATCCTCGGCTACCGCATCCCCAAGGGCACGTGGGTCGCCCTCTCCCCCTCGGTCGCCCACCGCATCGAGAACGTGTTCGAGCGCTCGGCAGACTTCTGCCCCCACCGCTACGGGGCCCCCCGCTTCGAGGACAAGCAACCGTTCGCCTTCATCGCGTTCGGAGGTGGCCGCCACAAGTGCATGGGCAACGCCTTCGCGATCCTCCAGGTCAAGACGATCCTCGCGTATCTCTTGCGGAACTACACGTTCGCGCTCACGGGGGACAAGGTCGAGAGCGATTTCCAGGGCCTGGTCATCGGGCCCAAGATGCCGATCCGCCTGCGGTACGAACGCGTCGAACGCCGCACCTCGACGTCCACGCCTGCACCCGCGCAGACGCAGCCCAACGCCGAAGCCACCTGCCCCGTGCACCACGTCGCAGCGAAGCCGTTCCGCATCGTGGCGGACCACGATCTTTGCCAAGGGCATGGTGTGTGCGAGGGCGAGGCGCCGGAGCTCTTCGCGGTGGAGAACGGGCGCGTGAAGGTCCTCGTGGAGCGGCCGAGCCCCGCGTTGCGGGCGAAGGCCGAGGCGGCGTGCAGCTACTGTCCCCAGCGGGCGCTCTCCATCGAAGAACTGCAGCCCTAGGGGTGAAGCCGCGAGCGGGCTCGGAGGCTTCGATCCTCGCTTCTGGACGAGCGCCCTCGGGACTGCGATGCGTCATGGCCGGGCTTCGACGAGCGCCTTCGCGACTGCGATGCGTCGTGGCCGGGCTTCGACATGGTCGTAGCCGGGTTCGACGAGCGCCTTCGGGACTGCGGGGCCGGAGCGGCGAGACTGTCGAAGCCCCGCTCAGGCCACGCAGTCCCCCGCTCAGGCCACGCAGTCCCCCCGCTCAGGTCCCACAGCCTCCCGCTCAGGCCACGCAGTCTCGAATGCGTCGTCGACCCTGGAACGGCGCGTGTCCACCCGGCCCCCATCCAGAGGCGGCCTATCGCGAGGCCGCGAACGTGGCCGTCACGGGCACGTGGTCCGATGGCAGCTCCCAGCCGCGCGGTTTCGTGTCTTGCACCACTTGGGTGCAGCGCGCCAGGAGGGGAGACGTCGCGTACACATGGTCGATGCGCATGCCCTCGTTGCGCATGAAACCGTTGGTCCGATAGTCGAACCATGTGAAGTGTCCGCCATCCGGCTCGAAGCGTCGGAAGCAATCCTCCAACCCGAATCCGCGCAAGCTGGCCAGCGCTTCGCGTTCGGGTGCGGTGAGCAGCAACTGGTCGCGCAAGGCCTCGGGGTCCCACACGTCCCTATCCTCGGGCGCGACGTTGAAATCACCCACGACGAGGATCGAATCATCGGGACGGTACGTGGCATCGAGCTCGGCACGGAGGCGTCGAAACCAGTCCAGCTTGTAGGCATACGTGTCCGATCCCAGCGCGGTACCGTTGGGGCAGTACAGGTTGTAGACCCTCAGATCCCCGAGGCGCACGTTCAGGACCCGGCACTGGCGGTCCTCCTCCCCGGTCAGAAAACCGCGTGCAACGGCGTCCGGCTTGGCCTTCGTGAGGGTTGCCACGCCGGCGAGCCCCTTCGACCCATGCAGGGTGAGGTGATACCCGAGCTCCATGAACGGGGCGCGAGGAAACAATGGATCCTCGACCTTCGTCTCCTGCAGACAGAGGATGTCGGGTTCGCGGTCCGCCAGATACGTCAGCACGTGGTCCAAGCGGGTCCGGACCGAGTTGACGTTCCAAGTGGTGAGCGAGAAGGCCCCGGACATGGAGCGGGATGGTACCCTCTTGCCGGACTATGGAACTCGACGAGCTCGAGCGCGTGATTCGCGAGGCGTCGGAGTCTCTCGATGGTGAGGACGGCGCCTGGGAATTCGAGATCGACGGCGTACGGATGGCTTGCCTCACGGATACCCACTTCGACCGCATGCGAGTCATCGCCCCGATCGTCGAAGATGGCGAGGTGACCGATCAGCAGCGCCGCGAAATGCTGGAAGCGAACTTCCACACGGCCCTCGATGCTCGCTACGCCACGAGCGATGGCGTCCTCTACGCCGCGTTCCTCCACCCGCTCTCGGGGCTCACGGTGGAGTTGCTACGGTCCGCGCTCGAGCAGGTGGTGAATCTGGTGGCCACGTTCGGCACGAGCTACTCGGGCGGCACGGTGGTGTTCGGCGTGCCGAACCCGCGAGACAAACAAGACCTGAACTGAAGCACAGCGCGACGTTTTCACGGCGTTGATCCATGCTTTTGCTGGGTGGATGGACGATCCGTGCAACGACACGCCGCCGGGTGAACCGGTCTCCCCGGAGATCCACGCAAGTGATCTCCGCGCGGACGAGCAGAGCCGCCGCCTCGGTCGGTATGTCGTGCTCCATCCCCTCGGCGAGGGCGGCATGGGCCGCGTCTTCGCGGCGTACGATCCTCACCTCGCGCGTCGCGTCGCGCTCAAAGTGCTGAGGGCACGCCCAGGCAACGATCCGGTCCGAGGTCGCGAGCGGCTGCTCAAGGAGGCTCAGAGCCTCGCCCGGCTCGCGCATCCGAACATCGTCGCGGTCCACGATGTCGGCCTCGTCGACGACGAGCTGTTCATCGCGGTCGATCTGATCGACGGGCAGACCTTGCGACGATGGGCCCAGCAGCGTCGGCGCGTACGGGCGATCCTCGACGTGTTCGAGCAAGCCGCGCAGGCGCTCGAGGCCGCACATGCGCGCGGCATCGTCCACCGCGACTTCAAGGCCGACAACGCGCTCATCGACGCGAGCGGCCGCCTGCGCGTCGTCGACTTCGGCCTCGCGGAGGCCTGGTCTCCAGATTCGCGGAGTGACCCGGGCCAGAGCGAGCGCCGCGGGACTCCGGCGTACATGGCCCCCGAGCTCGACGAAGGGTTCTCGGCGACGCCGGCGAGCGACCAGTACGCGTACGCCGTCTCGCTCTACGAGGTCCTCTACGGGTGCCTACCCTTCACGGCCGCCGGCACATCCTTGCGCGTCCCCGCCGGGGCTCGCCGCGTGCCGCGATGGCTGCGAAGGCTCGTGCTGCGCGGGCTCAGCAAACAACCGCAAGATCGCTACGCCTCGATGAGCGAGCTGCTCGCCGAGCTCCGCCGATCCCGGGCGCGGGGTCGTCGTCCGCTCGTGGTGACGAGCGGCGTCGGTGCAGTGGTGGCAGCGCTCGCGATCGGAGTCTTGACGACGGATCGTCGGCTCATCTTGGCCCAGAGCGACTGCGCGGTCCTGACGGCCCCAGAGGCATGGCGTGCACCCGCGCTGCGAGCGGAGATCCACGAGGCGTTCGTCCGCACCGAACGCACGCATGCGGAGGCCACGGTCGAGCGCGTGTTCGCGGGGCTCGACCGCTACGCCCGGTCGTGGCGGGACGTCGCCCGCAGGCAATGCTCCGACGGAATACCGCCCGATCAGCAGACCTGCCTGCGACAGCGTCGCGCCGAGATGGATGCACTGCTCGGGCTCTTCCTCCGAGCGGACGCGGGCATCGCCGACCACGGAGTCGTTGCGATCGAGGGACTCCCCCCCGCCGCATCGTGCCAGACCGCGGAGCCCCCCTCGGGCGACGCGGCGTTCCCCGTCGCCGAAGCCTTGGCACACAACCTCGTCGGACAACATGCGCGAGCCGCCGCCTTGCTCGCCAGTGAGGCCCACGCGGCGACGCGCATGCCCGCGCGTGCGCTGTTCGAGCTCGGGACCGCCTACGAAGGCCTCGAGCGCGACCGGGAAGCCGCCGACGCGTTCCTTCGCGCGGCGATCGAGGCCGAGCGACAACGCGATCTTCCGCTGCTCGCCGATGCACGCGCGGCGCTCGTGACCGTGACCGCCGATCCGCTTTGGGTCCGAATGTCCGAGGTCAGCATCGAGTTGCTCGGCGACGATGCCGAGCGCCGGGCGAACCTCGCCCAACGGCAGGCGGAGCTCGCCGACCTCCAGGGCGCTCCGCTCCAGCGCCTGGTCGAGCAGCGTCAACGCGCGGTCACCCTCGCCGAGCAGCGCAATCCGCCGCTGCCGCAAGCGGTCGCCCCCATGCTGCGCGACCTTGCCATCGCGCTCGCCCGAAATGGTCGCCACGAGGAAGCCGAGCGGGCACTCGCCCGCGCGCAGGCCGAGGCCGAGCTCGGCTTCGGACCCCGGCATCCGCAGACGATCGCGCTGATCTCGTCCGCCGGGATCTTGGCCGATGCTCGCGGCGACTTCGCGGCAGCACTCCGCCAGCACGAACGAGCGTTTGCAGAGCTCATGAGCGACGTGGGTGCGGCGCATGATCTCAGCATGCTTGCGCTGACCCGCATCGGCCGGACGTCGTTGCGCCGGGGTGACCTGCGACGGGCGGAACACGAGGCACGCCGAGTGCTCGAGGTGTTGGCATCGAGCCCGATTCGGAGCGACCCGGATCTCGCCCAAGCTCACGTGGACCTCGCCCTGGCGCTCGAGCGCGCGGGTCGATACGACGAGGCGCTCGGCCACCAACGCCAGGCGGTGGCGCTTTGGGGCGGGTCTTCCCGCCACGAGCTTCGCACGGCCTGCGCCGACGCAGCGGTGTATCGACTGATCGCGGCCCTCGGTCGACCGCTGCCCGCGGCCCCTTCTGGCCGCGCCGAGGCGCGAGACGAACATTGTGCAACCTGGTAGGTTGGCGGCCGTGCACACGCGCAGACGGTGGGCGTGGACGCTCCTTTCGACGCTCGCTGGTTGTCAGACCGGCAACCTTCGGGCGACCCAACCCCGACCCCCAGCGCCGCGCATCGACGAGCAGCGGCTCATGAGCACCGTCACCGAGCTCTCGAGCGACGAATTCCGCGGCCGCGACAACCGCGATGCGTCGGCGATCGAGGCGGCGGCGGAGTTCATCGCGCGAGCCCACGCGGACGCGAAGACCTTGCCCGTGGGCGGGACCTATCTCCACCCGTTCTCGATGCCGATCGCGAGTCGCCCCTCGGATCGCCACCAAGTGTGGGTGGACATCGGGGGGCGCAGCCGCCAGGTCCCGCAGGATTCCTTCACCTCCTTGGCGATGGGCTCCGCCAAGCCTCGGCTCGGCGGTGTGGTCTCGGTGGGGGGAGGGACTCCCGCGGAGCTCGAGGGCCTCGCGTTGCGACGAAAGATCGCGCTCGCGACCTCCGGGCCCGGATCGCCCGTCGAGCTCGCGTCGCGCCTGGTCCATCGCGGCGCTGCCGGACTCGTGCTCGTACAGCCCGAGCAAAGCGATCGACTCGAGACCCCCGAAGCGCTCGCCGGCAGCGAGTTGCCCGTCGTGCTCATGCGGGAGAGCACCGCGCTCGCCGCGTTCCCAACGCTGCCCACCGACGACCCCTGGGCCCCCGGCGATCTCCCCAACACGCTCGTCTCGCTGTCCCCGGTGCAGGTGCAGGAGTTCGCCGCGGTGCCCAATGTGATCGCGTACTTGCCGGGACGCACCCTGCCCCATGAGGTCGTGCTGGTGGGCGCGCACTACGATCACATCGGGACGGAGCGGACGGGCGTCCATTGCCGGGACCCCGACGCGCTGCCCGACGAGAGCGATGCGATCTGCAATGGCGCGGATGACAACGCCAGCGGGACGGCCGTGGTCCTCGAGGTCGCGCGTCTACTCGCCGCGTGGCCGGACGTGCTCGCGAGGACCGTCGTGTTCGCCCATTTCGCGGGCGAGGAACTCGGGCTCCAGGGAGCGCGGGCGCTGAGCGAGACGCCGCCCTCCGCGGTTCCGTTCGAGGGCAGCCGCATCGTCGCCATGCTCAACTTCGACATGGTCGGTCGGTACGAGCAGGATCCAGGTCTCACCATCGGGTCCGTGTCCTCGAGCGAGGCCTGGCCCACGCTGCTCGACGCCATCGATCATCGTGGGCTCACCGTCCACTATGAGCGAGCGGTGTCGAACCGCAGCGATCACGTCATCTTCCACCGGCGCCAGATCCCGGTCTTGTTCTTTTTCACGGGCCTACACGGCGACTACCACCGCACGACCGACGAGGCCCACGCCGTCAACGCAGCCGCGTTGGCCTCCATCGCGGGGGTGGCCTTCGATTTGACGCTCTCTTTGGCCCGCGGCGCGGCGATCGATTTCCGCTCTCCGGCCGACCCCAGCGAGGGTGAGACTTCGCGGCTTCCCACCGCACCCTCGTGAGAAACAGGGTCACCCACACGTCGTTCCGAGCGCCGCGCCCGCAGGCGAGTGGCGTGCATTCGCGCTCACGCGCCCGGGCGTGGCATTCGGGCCGCCTGGCGTGCCGATCTCGAGCGAATCGACCGCGCGAGCGCTGTGAAGAGCCGTTGGTTCCGTACGCTTCCCGACCACGAATACAACGACTCTTCGCACTTCCGCGGTCGTTTGGGTGAGCCGTATCAACGCTTGTTCGGCGGCACGAGCACCCGCGGATGGAGGCACCTCGCGTGGATCCGCCGCTGGCGGCAAGGATTCACGTTTCGTGTTCAACTCAGGCTACCCTGTCTCTGGCATTGGTGGGTTTCGCTCGCATGGACAACGAGATCGTCGCAGACAAAATGGCACGTTTGGAGGACCTCGAGCAGGAGCGTCAACGCGTCGACGCCAAGTTCGAGGAGTTCGACGCCCAGGAACGGGTTCTTCGCGAGTCGGCGGAGAAGTGCGACGAGCAACTCTCCGACCTCGAGCGCCAGGATGAAGCCATCCTGGGCCAGCTCGCCGAGCTCGAACGGCGCTACACGGGCCTGACGGACCAACGTTCTGCGCTGGAAGAGCAGTCCCGGGCGCTCGAAGAGAGCTTCGCCGCCCTCGAGAACCAACGCAACGACCTCGAGGCCGAGCGCGCCGGATTCGACGAACAACGGACGTCGACGCGCGACGACATGGTCCGGCTCGAAGCGCAGAACGCCGATCTCGAAGGGATGCGAGAGGAGCTCGTCGCCCGTCGGGATCAGTTGGACACCGAGTTCACGGAGCTTTACGGGTTCCTCCAGCAGTTGGCCGAAACGGACGCCCAAGCCGACGAAGCGGCGGCCAACACCGAGGCCGCCGCCAACACCGAGACTGCCGCCAACACCGAGACTGCCGCCAACACCGAGGCTGCCGCCAACACCGAGGCTGCCGCCAACCCCGAGACCGCCCAGGAACCCCGCAAACCCCTCGGCGCAGTGATGGCAGCCGCCAAGCGGCTCCACGCCGACGACCTCTCGGATTCGAGGCCCGAGAACGACCCGGACGCGCGGCCCGTGCCCCCCATGGTCACGTTGGGGCGAGACCATGCGACCCCTGCCGACCCTGCGGCGGACGCGTGGTTCGAGGACACCACCGGAAACGGTGACTTGCTTCCCCGCCCGAGCTCCCGGGTCATCGCGGCGGACCTGAGCAGCGGCTCGCGCACCTCGTCCGCGGCCGGATCGATCTTCGTCCACGTGCCGGGCGTCACCACGCGACCGGCCGACGCCGATCCCGAACAATCCGAGGGACTCGACGTCGCCCTGCTCGACAACCCGCCGAAGTCGCGCGGGTGGATGTGGGCCGGCTTGGGCGCAATCCCGGTCGTCGTGTGGGTCACGCTCATGCTCGGGTCTTCGAGCGAAGAGAGCAAAGCCGCGGAGCCCGACGTCGCGGCGGCGTCCGTTTCGGCCCCTCAGATCGTCGTCATGCCTCCCATGCCGTCGCCGCCGGTGGGCACCGCCCAAAACGCCGAGGACCTCGAAGCTGCCGCGCTCGCCGAGGACGAGGCCCCCAAGCGCTCCAAGAAATCCAAGCGCTCACGCAAGGCCAAGTCCGCGAAGGCCTCGTCGGGTAGCAGCAAGAGCACCAAGGCGAAGACCACCACCGCCAGCAAGTAGCCGCTCACGGAGTCGACCGAGGGACCCGCGCTCGGCGGGTGGAGCCGTGAACACGTGGCGGGCCTAGGTAGGGCTTAGGCCCGTCCGCTTGCGCCGGGGCTCCAGGACGAAGCGGTGGAACGCGAGCGCCAGCGCGAACCAGAGCACCGCCAGCCCCACCGACAGGCCCTGCTCCGCCCCTTCCCCCCGCAAGCTGCGTAGCGCCAGGAACAAGAGCACGCCGACGCTGCTCACGGCGTAGAGGATGGGCGTCCACGGGTATCCCCAGGCACGGTACGGACGCGGCAGGTCGGGGTGCTTCTGCCGGAACACGCAGACGGCCATGACCGTCATCGTGCCGGTGATGAGCATCGCTGCCGACGCGTAGTTCACGAGCTGCTCGAAGGTCTGCAGGAAGATGAGGACGATGCTCCAAGCCGCCTGTAGCCACAGGGCGACCCCAGGCGTCCCGGACTTGGGGTGCAAGCGGGCAGCGACGGCAGGGAAGTGGCCCGCCCGCGCCATCGCGTAGGCGATGCGGGAGCCCGTCAGCACTCCGCCATTGATCGAACCGAGCATGGCGAGACAGATGAGCGTCGTGATCACGAGCTCACCGGGCACTCCGAACATCTCGCGTGCAGCGGCGGTGCCGGCCTCTCCGGTGTTGGCGAGCGCGCCCATCGAGAACACCGCCAAGAACCCCGCGCAGACCACCATGTAGAGCAGCGTCACGGCGAGGGTGCCCCCGACCAGCGCACGCGGCAGGTTCCGCCCGGGATCCCGGATCTCGCCCCCGATGTAGATCGCGGCGTTCCAGCCGGAGTACGCGAAGTAGACGGGCAAGTATGCGAGCGCGAAGGCCCCAAACCCCGTGTGATCGGCCGCGAGCACGGGCTGCGCCCACGCGCCGTCATCCATCCCTCGCACCGCGAAGACGGCCGTGCATGCGAACAAGAGGATCGCGACGGGGATCCCCGTCAGCAGCAGCTGGAGTCGCCCCGAGATCACCACACCCACGTGATTGAGGGCGGTCAACGCCACGATCGTGCCCGTCGCCCAGACGATGTCCGGAGGACCGAGCACCTCGGCCCAGGCGTAGACCGGTCCGAGGATCACGGGCAGCTGATACTTCGCGGTGCCCATGGCCATCGCGGCGAGCGATCCCGGGAAGATCGCGAGGAGCTGCAGCCATCCGGCGGCATAGGCGAGGCCAGGCCCATAGGCGATGCGGAGGTACGGATAGTCCCCACCCGCGCGCGGCATCATGGCGCCGAGCTCGGCCACACTCAGCGCCCCAAACAGGGCAGAGAGGCCGCCAATCAGCCAAATCGTGAGGAACGCCCCCGGCGACCGCACGTGCTCGGCGACGACGGGTGGCGCGATGAAGATTCCGATGCCGAGCATCGAACCCGCGACGAGCGCGATCGCGGGCATGACCCCCAAGGATTTACGAAGCTCGGAACTCGGATCCAACGGGTCCTCGGCGCCGAGCCTACCCTAGGCACCGAGCGCCGGCGAGTATACGGCGAGGCGAGCGGCCGACATCGGCGCCCTCGCGCGGAGGGTCGGCAGAGATCGGAATCCCACCTTCCCCGCCCGTTGTGCCATCATCGACCGCTCCCGATGCCACGCTCGCTCCGCTGCCTCACCTGGCTGCTTCCCACCGCGCTTGTCTCCATGAGCGGGTGCAAAACTGGGCCAGATCTCTCTGCGGATTACGCCCAGACGGCGCGAGAAAACTATGAGCTCGCCACCGGGGAGTTCTCCGACAAGGACTGGGAGGAATCGATCCTTTATTCGGATTTCGTGCGCATCCGGTTTCCGTTCTCGCGCTACGCCGTCGAGGCCGAGCTTCTCATCGCGCGTGCAGAGTTCGAGCAAGGCAACTACCTGAGCGCCCAGGATGCGTTCCACCGGTTCGCGAAGCTGCATCCGACCCACAAGCACGTGCGCAACGGCTGGGCGAGCTTCATGGCGGCGGCCTCGGCTTACATGAACGCCCCGCAGCAGCGGTTCTTCGTGTTGCCACCGAGCGCGCAGCTCGACCAAGGCCCGCTCAAGGATGCGCTCGAGGAGCTCGAGCAGTATTTCGAGCAGTACTCGGGCTCCGTGACGGAACGGTACGCCGTGGAGCTACGCCAGCTGGTCCTCAACCGGATGCTGGACCACGAGCTCTACGTCGCGCGCTTCTACCTCGACCGCGAGAAACCCGAGGCCGCGATCGGACGCCTCGAGTCCGCACACATCCGGTATCCCGGGGTCGGGCAGACCGCCGAGGTGTTGTTCTTGCTCGGGATCACCTACCTGCGGATGGAGGAGATCGAGCTCGCGCGGTCCACCTTCAGCGAGCTGCAGCAAAAACACGCCGCTCATCACCACGGAAAACAAGCACGGATCTACCTCAAGTACATCCAAGACAAGCACGGCCCGGCCGATCCTTCGCGCAAGCGCCCCGACCGCTCGCCCCCGCAGCCCAAGCGGCCCGAAGAACCCAAGAATCGCACGCGCCCCGAGCACCCCGAGAAAGTCTCCACCTGAACCCGAACCGACGGACCCGCCGTGCAAGACGCCATCAAGCAGCACCTCGTCGCGGGTCGCGAGTTCTACAACGGAGGAGAGTACGCCCGCGCGCGTCCGCATCTCGAAGCGGTGCTCCAAACGCACGACGACTTTGCGGACATCCACAACATGCTGGGCGTCATCGCCTATGAAGACGGCGACCCGCGATCCGCCTGTGCATCGTTCGAGCGCGCGCTCATCCTCAACCCGTATTACACGGAAGCGGCGCTCAACCTCGCGATCATCTACAACGAGCTCGGCCGCTATCTCGACGCCAAGCGCGTCTATGCGCAAGCGCAGGGTGAGCGCGCAGGAGAGGGCCTCGAGTCGCTCAATCATTTCGTCCGCGGTAAGATCGCGAACATGCACGCCGAGCTCGGCGACGCGTACGTAGCCACGGGGCTCCTACAGCACGCGATCCGCGAGTTTCGGCACGCACTCACGCTGAGCCCGACGTTCGTGGACATCCGCACCAAGCTCGCGACCACGCTTCGCGACACCGGGAAGGTGGATGAGGCGCTCGACGAGTTCATCGGCCTCCGCGAATCGGCGCCCGAATACCTGCACGCGAGAATTCACCTCGGCGTCACACTGTGGCGGGCAGGGAGAATCGCAGAGGCACGCGCGGAGTGGTCCTATGTGTTGGACCACGATCCCGGCAATCGCAGCTGTCGCGTGTACCTGCGCATGACCGCGGACGATGTCGAAACACCGCGAGGTGGGTCAGATTCTGGGGATGTGCCTACGAGCAAGTGAGCGCCATGAGCGCGGTGTTGCAGTTCGCATCACCGGCGAGAGCGAGCGATCACAGGCGATGCCGGACCACGCCAAGAAATGACGCCCGAGGTCCCCGCCGCTTTGCCGTGGGACATCGATTCGGCTAACGTCGGACGGCCGCCCCATGAATCTCACTGAGAAGTTCCTCGATTTTGCCTTGCTCGGCGCCGAGTGGGTCCTTTGGTTGCTGGTCGTATTGAGCGTCATCAGCGTCTACGTGATGTTGGAGCGGTTCATGTTCTTCCGCTCGGTTTCAGGGGCGGACGCATCGATTCGTCGGGGACTGCGCGGGGCCCTGCTGGATGGCGACCTCGAGCAAGCCGAGAAGCTCGTCCGCAACGCGGAAGGCACCGGTGGTCGCATGGTCGCCGAGATGCTGGCCCAAGCCGAGCGCGACAAGTCGGCGCTCGATGCCGCCATGTTGGGCGTCCGCGCCGAGGAGAAGCTCCGCCTCGAGCGCAACCTGGCGTTCCTCGGCACGCTCGGGAACAACGCTCCCTTCGTGGGACTGTTCGGCACCGTGCTCGGCATCATCCAGGCCTTCAACGAGCTCGCGAAGTCTGGCGTGAACCCTGGCGGAGAGCAGAGCGCGACGGTGATGGCAGGCATCTCGGAGGCTCTGGTCGCCACCGCCGTCGGCCTGCTCGTGGCCATCCCGGCGGTCGTCGCCTACAACGCCTATCAGCGCCGTGTGAAGCGGACCCTCGCCGAAGCCGACGGTATGGCCAACGCTGCGCTCGGGCTCATCGTCGCCGCGGGCGGCAGCAGCGACGCGGGAACCCGCGAGGACTGAGGAACGCCCATGGCCGCAGCAATCGATGATGACGATGGCGAGATCACGGGGATCAATGTCACCCCGCTCGTCGATATCACGTTGGTCTTGCTCATCATCTTCATGGTGACGACGAGCATGATCGCAAACCAAGAAGGTCTCGCCGTCGACAAGCCGGAAGCCGCGAGCGGCACCACCATCGAGGGCGCCAGCATCCTCATCCAGTGCACGGATGACGGCAAGATCGCGGTCGACGGAACCGAAGTGGCGGGCGACGAGGCGATCGCGAGCGCCATCGTCACGAAGCTCACCAAGGACCGCGACCTGCAGGGCATCGTCCAATGCGACGAGAAAGCCCAGGTCGGCAAGATGGTGCACCTCATCGACCTCCTCCGCGATGCGGGCGTCAAGCGTTACGCCATCGCGACGAAGAAGCCGGGGACGTAGTCCGAGCGCCCCATGGTTGCACGCGGCGTTTCGCTCGAGCCCGTCCCCGGGCTCGTCTTGTCCATCGTCCTGCACGTGGTCGGCTTCGTGATGCTGGCGCGTTGCGAGCCGACCGACCTCGGACCGCGCTGCGGCAATGGAACCGTCGAAGGCGCGGAGGTCTGCGACGATGGCAACAACCGCGATGGTGACGGATGTTCGGCGCGCTGCAGCCTGGAACTCGAGCTGCGCGAGGTGGAGCTCGAAGAACCGCCGCCTCCCGAGGAGCCCGAGCCGGAACCTCCGCCCCCCGAGCCCCAAGCGCCCGAGCCTCCACCTCCACCACCGCCCGTCGCCAAGCCCAAACCCCAGGTCAAGCCCAAGGCGCCCCCCCCATCCGAGCCTCCGCCACCGGCCGCGCCTCCCCCACCCCCCGCGATCGAGCTCCCCCTCGAAACACTCGGCGGTTCGAACTCGGGCGTGACGGTGATCGGCGGCACGCAGACGCGCGCCGGAGAAAAGGGCGGGCAAGTCGGTGGTCAGGTCGGCGGCACGCGGGGGGGCACCGGCAAGACCGTGGGCGCCAAGAACGTCCCGCAAGCCGAGCCCGCCCCAGCGCGCACTTGGACCCCGCAGAACGCCCTTTACATTGGGCAAGGGCCGCAACCCGTCCGCGTGGATCAGATTCAGTGCCCAGCCGCGAGCCAGCTCGGGATCACCGGGGTCGTCGTGATGCGCGTCCGGGTGTGGCGGGATGGCGTCGTCGGGCCCGTGAAGGTGGTCAAGGGCATCGGTCACGGGTGCGACGAGGTCGCGATCAAGGCCCTCAAGAAGGCAAAGTTCAAGCCGGCACGGGGCACGGACGGCAACGCGTACGATTTCGAGATCACGTACGAATACGAGTTCACCAAGAGCTGAACGGCATCACCTGGCCTCGTCTCGGTCCCGGCTCGATTGGGGTTGACGCCCGCGCTGGCGGGCACGGTATCGTCGGGCCGATGATCGAGCTGCGAGGCTTGTCCAAGAGCTATCGGAGCGGCACCGCCACGACGCAGGTGCTGCGAGACGTGGAGCTCTCGATCGCCCACGGAGAGCTCGTCTCCCTCATCGGTCGCTCGGGCTCGGGCAAGACGACGCTCCTCCATGCCATCGGAGGCCTCGACCGCAACTACACCGGGACCGTGCGCGTCGGCGGCCAGGACCTTCGTGCGCTGCGCGATGGGGGCCTCAGCGACTACCGCAACCGCACGGTCGGGTTCGTGTTCCAATCGTTCTACCTGCTCCCGCACCTCTCCTGCGCGGAAAACGTGGCCCTGCCCGCCGTGTTCGCGCGGCGTGCCCCACAGAGCAAAGCGAGCATCCAGGCGCGCGTCCTCGAGGTGCTGCGCCACGTCGATCTCGAAGAGAAGGCCGGAGCCCTGCCGTCCACGCTCTCGGGGGGTCAGCGGCAACGCGTCGCGATCGCCCGCGCGCTCTTCAATCGGCCGTCCCTGATGCTCTGCGACGAGCCCACGGGCAATCTCGACCGCGAGATGGGAGAGGCGATCATGCGGCTGTTCCGCCGCCTCAACGAAGAGGAGGAAATCACGATGATCATCGTCACCCACGATCCCGCGATCGCGTCCTCTGCCGATCGCCAGCTCGTCGTTCGCGACGGCACGGTCCACGAGGAAGGAGCCGTGCGCGCGTGACCCGGGGTCTGCGTCTGGCTGCCGTGGCGCTCGCGAACCTTCGCCGCAGCCGCAACCACTTCCTGCTCGCGTCGGTCGGGATCGTGGTCGGGATCGCGACGTTCACGTTCTTCACCGCGCTCGGGCTCGGCGTCCGCGAGATCGTGCTCGGAAAGATCTTCCCGCTCCATCAACTCGAGGTCGTCCCCAAGAGCCTCGACATCGACGTGGGTCCCCTGCGGCTCGGCATGGGCAAGGACATCATCGATGACGCCAAGGTCGCGGAGCTCGCCGCCGTTCCCGGGGTCTCCGCGGTCTATCCGAAGATGCGCCTCACCGTGCCCGCCACGGCCGCGGGGGGTGAGTCGATCCTCGGCAGCGACATTCGCAGCGAGATGATCATCGACGGGATCGACCCGCGGCTCGTCGAGGAGGACGCCACGCTCGCCAAGCGCTTCCGTGATCCGGGACCCCCCTCCGCGGAGGCGTGCGAGACGGATGCGACGTGTGGCTCCGAACGCTATTGCGGCTACCCAGCGGGGACGCTGCTCCCTGCCGACCGGGCCGAACGCCAACGCCTGGCCCCCCCCAAGGTCTGCCGCGACTACATCCCCGTGCTCGCCTCCCATCACCTCGTGGAGCTCTACAACGGCGCCCTACGCCGCGCGCACGGCTTTCCCAAGCTCAACCCCAAGGCCGTGATCGGCCTGACGTTCGACCTCACGATCGGCGCCTCGATGGTGGCCGCCTCCAACAAGAACAAGCTCCTCATCGAGCGCGCCAAGCTCGTGGGGTTCAGCGACAAGGCGATCACGCTCGGGGCGACGATCCCCATCGGCTACGTGCGTGCGTTCAACGTCCTGTTCGGCTCCGAGGCGGACGCGCGGCGGTATCACTCCGCGATCGTCGTCATCCCCGTCAAGGACGACGTCGCCAGCGTGGCCCGCAACGTCCACGACCTCAACCTCGACGTGGCCGACACCGGGGCGGAACAAGCCGCCTTGCTCATCGCGATCTTCATGGCCGTGTTCGGCCTCGTCAGCGCGGTGATCGTGACCATCGCCGCGATCAACATCATGCATGTGTTCCTGATGCTCGTATATGAACGCCAACACGAGATCGGGATCATGCGCGCCGTCGGGGCCAGCCGCTTCGACGTCGCCCGCATCATTCTCGGGGAAGCGAGCGTGCTCGGGATGCTGGCCGGAGGCGTGGGCGTGGGCCTGGCCATCGGAGCAGCACGCCTGTGCGACGCTGCCTCATCGCGATTGATCCCGGATTTTCCGTACAAACCCGAGACCTACTTCTCGTTCCCGGCGTGGCTCATCCTCGTTGCCCTCACCTTCTCCGTGGGTTTCTGCGTGCTTGGAGCGATCCTCCCCGCGCGCCGAGCCGCGCGCATGGAACCCGCCGAGGTGCTCTCCGGACGTTGACGACGGATCTTGGGGAGCATGACGTCGCCGACCTCCTGCGTGTTTCGCGACGTGCCGTCGATTTCGACAGGTTCTCGAGCCCCGCAGAACGGTGGCTCTCCCATTGACCGGACCGTGGCAGAGCGGTATCCGCTCACTACGCCGTGCTCGCCTCGCTTCTCCATGCGGTCATTCTGCTCGCCGCGCCCGCTCCGGCTCCGACCACGTCCGCGGCTCGTTCCGCCACCGTCTCCGGAGAGACACCGGCGACGCGTCCCATCGGCCTGACCGAGGAATACACGCCGCCGTTCGCCGCCGAGCGCCTGCCGCTCAGCGAAGTCCTGCAGGAGTCGGCCGAGCACAACCTCGATCTCTCGCTCAACCAGGTCGACATCGCGATCACCGAAGCTCAAGTCCTCGCCGCGACGGGGGCCTACGATGTCTTCCTGTTGGCGGGCGCCGATGCTTCCTCGGCCGAGACACCGCAGCGTGGTTCACAGTTCGCGTTCCAGTTGGCACAGCGAGAGCTCTCCGCGAACCTCGGGTTCCGCAGAGCACTGGAGACGGGCGGTAGCATCTCCTTGCTCGTCACCGCGAGCCGGACGCAGATCGACCAGAAGATCAACCCGTTCAGCACGAGCGACGCCGCCACCACACTGTCGCAGTACGCGATCCGCCCGACGCTGCAGGTCACCCATCCGCTCCTGCAGGGGCTCGGCATCAAGGTCAACCGCGCCGAGATCGACAAAGCCAAGGTCGCCACGAGCCAGGCGGAGGCGCAGCGTCAGATCACCGCGGAAAATCTCGCACGCGACCTCATCTCGGCCTACTGGGACGTCCTGTTCGCGCACCGTGACCTCATCAACAAGCGCCACAGCGTCGAGCTCGCGACCCGGCAACTCGAGCGCACGCGCGCCCTCGTCAGCGCCGGTCGCCTCTCCCCGGTGGACGCGAAAGCGGTCGAGCAGGGGCTCGTCGTCCGCGAGAGCGACGTCATCGTCGCGGAGAACACCCTGCTGAGCTCCAGCATCACGTTGCGCACGATGATGGGCCAGCAGTTCACCCACCGCGACGTGCTGGGCGTGTGGCCCTCTACCGATCCCACCGTCGCCCCGCGGCGCGTCGACGTCCAAGCCGAGCTCGAACGTGCGCTCGAGGCCAATCCACAAGTCCGGCTGCTCGAGCTCAGCATCGCGAGCTTCCGGATCGATGAGCTCGTCGCTGCCAATCGCCGGCTCCCTCGCCTCGACTTCACGGGCGCCTTCACACCGCAAGGCCGCAGCGCCGATACCCTGCCGGACTCGGCCACCGGCGCCCCGGGTGCGCAAGGCAACTGGCCCGAGGCCTTCCGCAACTTCTTCAGCGACGACATCCCCTCGAACGGCTTGCTCGCGGACTGGGTGATCAGCGGGTCGCTCTCGTTGACGTGGGACATCCAAAACCGCGGCCCCAAGGGCCAGCACGAGGCCGCGCGCTTGCAGCTCGACCGCGCGGAGATCCAGCTCCAGCAGACTCAGCAGCAAATCGGCGCTTCGGTCATCGTCGCCGCCAACGGCCTGCGGACGGCGGCGAAGGTCATGGAGGTCTCCGACGTCTCCCTCGACCTGGCCCACGAGAACCTCTCTGCCGAGCAAGCGCGCTTCGAGGTCGGGCGCAGCACCAACTTCGACGTCCTGCAGCGCCTCGACGAGGTCGACGCCGCCGCTGCGACGGCGCTGAGTGCTCGGATCGGCTACCTCAAGGCCCTCGTCCAGCTCCAAGCCCTCAACGGCGAGATCCTCCCCGCCTACGGGCTCGACGGCTGAGCTCGCGCGCGCCTGCACCGCGACGTGGTTCCGCCACAACTGCAGCGAGCGACACACGATCGGCGTACCGGTCCCCCGATCGGCCGTCGCCACGAGCGGCCGAGCCGAGGTGGCATCCCTTGTCGGGTTTCTTCACGGCGTGGTAGGTTCGAACTCCCGATCCGGGAGAGACGAACCAATGTCCGCCGCCGAAATTGCCGACAACCGTTGGGAGATGACCGCCACCAAGCCACCGATCACGAGCTTTGGCGGGATCTTGATGATCCTGCTCATGGGCGGCTTCTCGATGTTCTTCCTCTGGATCATCGTGTTCTCGGCCGTCGCCATCGTGACGCCCAAGAAGGACGCCGGGCTTGCTGCCGACTACGCGAAGATGGGCATGGAAGGTACGAAAGCGGAGTAGTCCGAGCCGCGCCCTCCCGGACCGCATTCGGTTGAACACTGATTCGGACGGCGGGGCGCAAGTTGCCGCGAGATCGGATCTGCGGCGTCAAATCGTGGGGGTTGCCGCTTCCGGTCGACCACCGCAAGTTTCTCCCGCTATGACGCTGCGCCCCCGCGTTCTATGGGTCCATCCGGATCCGATGACCCGTCTCCGCGTCCGTCGTTCCCTTCAACGCCACGGCGTGGACGTGTGCGCCGCTGAGGACGGGTTTTCGGCCCTTCGAGAGTTCCACAGCGACCCACACGCGTTCGACGCGGCCATCGTCGATCTCGACCTGCCCGCGATGCCCGGGTCGGAGCTGCTCGGGCACCTTCGGAAGATCTGCCCCCACCTCCCCCTCCTCATCATCACGGACGCGCTCCACAAGGCCGAGCTCGAGCTCTCGGGCGACGTCCTGTTCGCCGCAAAGCCGGTGGTGGCTCAGCAGGTCATCGCGCGTCTGCAAGTTCTCCGCTCGCTGCGGCGCCTCTCGGCCTAACGCCCCACGAAGGCCATCATCTGGCCGATCTGCGCGCCGTCCCGCCGATACGAGAAGTAGCGCGCCGGGTGATCGTGCGTGCACCCCCCGACGCGCTCGATGGCGTCCGCGGGTAGGCCCACGTGCAGCAGTTGGGCGCGAACGGCCGCGACGAGGTCGACGTGCGCGCGGCCGTCCTGGTACGTCACGACCTCACCGGGGAACGCAGCTGCGACCTCTTCGCCCACCTCGAACGCACGCGCCTCGATGCACGGACCGATCGCGGCCACGAGCGCGCCGGGCTCGACGCCCACGCTCACGAGGGCTGCGACCGCCTGCTCGACCACGCGTGCGACCGTCCCTCGCCACCCGCTGTGGACGGCACACGCCACGGTCCCGTTGCGGTCGGCGAGCAAGATCGGGACGCAGTCCGCGGTGAGCACGGCCACGACGCACGGACCGTCGTCGCGATGACACCAGACGGCATCGGCTTGCGTGTCGGTGGTGGCCTCGGCTGCGCGGGCGACCGCAGGTCCATGGACCTGGCGCACGAGCTTGAGATCCGCGAGGGAAAACCCGGCTCGGGCCGCGACCCTCGCCCGGTTCTCCGCGACGGCTCGAGGATCGTCTCCCCACTTGCCGCCCATGTTGAGGGAGGCATACCGCCCCGAGCTCACGCCGCCTTCCCGGGTCGTGAAGCCGTGGACGAGGCCGAGCGCGCGAAGGTTGTCCGAGAGTTCAATCATGGGTGCCTTGGAGGTCGGAGAGCAACGCCTCGAGATCGGGAGGCAGCGGGGCCTCGAAACACATCCACCCGGCGCTCGGGTGGTCGAAGCCAAGGCGCGCAGCATGGAGCGCATGCCGAGGCAGCGCGTCCCACAGCGGCCGCAGTTTGGGATCACGGGGGGCGCGGCCGTAGAGGCGGTCCCCGAAGATGGCGTGTCCGAGCGCCCGCGCGTGCATGCGGATCTGATGGGTGCGCCCGGTCTCGAGCACGAAGCGCATGAGCGCGCTGCGGTGGAGGTCGCGGAGCTTTTCGAGCTTCGTGACCGCGTGCCGCCCGTGCGGGACATCGGGCGTGAACCGGCGGCGATCCGTGGGATCGCGACCATGCCGGCTCTCCACCCGACGCTGCGTCCACGCCGGGATCCCGACGACGATGCCGAGGTAGGCCCGGTCGATGGAGTGCGCCTGGAACTGCGCGGCCAGATGCGCTTGGGCGACCCCGGTCTTCGCCACGACCAGGACGCCGCTCGTGTCTTTGTCGAGCCTGTGCACGATCCCTGGCCGAGCCGCATCGTTGCCCGGCAGGACCGGCAGGTCCTCTGCGCTCACGCCAAGGTGGTGCAGCACGCCGCCCACGACCGTGCGACTCGGGTGACCCGGGCCCGCATGGACCACGAGCCCGGCGGGTTTGTCGAGGACGAGCACGTGCTCGTCCTCGTGGAGGATGACGAGCGGGATGGCCTCGGGGACGGCCGTGCTGAGCAGCGCGGGCGCAGGAAGATCGACCTCCACCGCGAGCGGACCCTCGACGAGCCGCCCCGGCTTGATCGCAACGCCATCCACACGCACGCCTCCATCCGCAAAGGCACGCGCGAGCTGAGAACGGGTGCACGGATGCCCCGCGCCCTCCAGCGCAGCCACGAGCGCGCGATCCACCCGCTCTCCCCGAGCCGATGCCGCAATCTCGATGCGCATGACCGACGCGGCTACCAGATCGGCGTCCGCAGACCCGCCATCGGTTTGATGACTCGGTCCACGATCGCCCGGTCGTAGAAGTTCTTCTTGAACATTTCTGGGGTGACCGCGGCGCGGAACAGGTCTCGCCCCTCGGTGATGATCTCGGACAGCTCTTGCACGTCGAAGAACGTGTCGTTCTGAAGCGACTCCTCGATCTTGGCCTTGTTGTAGAGGTAGATGTCCGAGGCGATGGCGCGCGCCTTCTGCTGAGCGCGACGGTCGTTGTCGATGAGCTGGGTCGCCATACCGCCCCATCATGCCACGACGCGATTCGCGCAGCCATCTTCGGGCGTCCGCGATTACACTGGGGTGGTCATGGCGGGCGCCTCGCTCAGCGAAAGCCTCAGCTCCCTACTGGCGGCCACGGTGGCGTTCGCCATCGGGACGTCGGTCGTGCTCCGCGACCGTCGTCGCGAGCAATTCGTCCTGTTTGCGGTCTTCTGCTTCAACCTCGGTCTCTTCCACCTCTCGCGCTTTTTCTACGGGTTCTCGCAGTTCCATGTGTTCGGCTGGTTCTCCATGACGATCGGCCTGTTGCTGCCGTGGAGCGCGGATCGGAGCCTCTCGAGCTTCGTCCCAGCCGTGGACCACCGCGGGGGGGGCCGGATCCAGACGGTGACCGGCCTGTTCCTCGTCATCGCCCAAGCCGCGGCGTTGTTCTTCCCCGGGGTGGAGGACACCCCCGCGTGGGAGGTCGTCCCCCCTGTCCTCACGATCTACGTCATGGGGGGCCTGCTCTACGCCGCGACGCGGGTGTGGCGGGCAGCGAGGGCCGCCGAGGGGACGGCCACCGCCCCGCGCTTGCGGTACCTGTTCTACGCGAGCGTCGTGGCCCTCGCGCTGGGCTCTCCGTTCGTCCCCGCCGTGGGACCCATCGTCACCGCGGTCTACCTCTACTTCGTCGCGCAGACGCTGGTACGCGAGCGACTGCTCGACCTGCCGGAGGTCGCCCTGCGGATCGCGAGCATGAGCGTGCTCATCGTGGTGGTGACGACGCTCTACGCGATCCTGCTGCTGTGGATCCCCGCCCGGGACGCGAGCAACCGCTCGCTGTTCGTGTTCAATGCGGCGGTCGCTTCGTTCGCGGTGCTCGTCCTGATGGAGCCCGTGCGCAACGAGATCGAGTCCCGCCTCGAGCGCTGGCTCCTGCGCGACCGACCGGTGCTGCGGCGCTTGCTCGTGCAGCTGCGCCAAACCTTGACCGGCGTCATCGATCCCGACGAGATGGCCAAGCTCGTGATGGTGGAGCTCGAGGCCTCCAATCGCGTGACGCGAGCGAGCCTCTACCTGCTCGATCGCCAAGGAACGAGCCTCGTGCTCTCGGGCCACCTCGGCCCCGCCCCGGTTCCGCGCCTCGACCTCGCGACCAAGCGACCGCTGCTCGAGCGCATGCTGCTCGCGGGTCCCCTGCTGCGCGACGTGCTCGAGCGTGAACGCGACCGCGCCAGCGCGGAGGATCGCGCCGAGCTCGGCGACATGCTCGAGACGCTCGTCGCCGTGCGGGCGAGCCTGGCTCTGCCGATCGTGAGCAAGGCGGGTCGTCTGCCCGAGGAGCGCGACGAACCCACGCTGCTCGGGGCGCTGTTCGTCGACGATGAGCGCTTGCTCGAGCCGTTTTCCCGCGAAGAAGTCGAGCTATTCGAAGGCGTCGTCGCGCAGGCGGCCACCACGATCCAAAACTCCGCCGTCTACGAGGCTCGCAAGGAACGCGAGCGCCTCGCCGCGCTCGGAGAGATGGCCGCGGGCCTCGCCCATGAGATCCGCAACCCCCTCGGCGCGATCAAAGGCGCCGTGTTGGTGATGGACACCGCGCGCCCCGACATGGACGCGCACACGCTCGAGTTCTTCGACGTGATCGTGGAAGAGGTCGACCGTCTCAACCGCGTCGTGAGCCAGTTCCTCACCTACTCGCGACCGTTCAAAGGCGAGATGGCGCCCGTGGACCTCGCCACGGTGATCGCCGCGACGATCCGCGTGCTCGGGGAGAGTGATCGCGCGCGGATCGTCGTACGCTCGGGCGAAGGTGTCCCGCCCGTACGGGGCGACAGCGACGCGCTGCGCCAAGTCCTGCTCAACCTCGTCCTCAACGCCCTCGATGCCGTCAAGGGCGTCGCCCGGCCCGATCGCGGCCCCAATGCACCGCAGATCGGGATTGAGCTGCACGTGCGTCGCCACGGCCTCAGCCGCGCCGATGCCGTGGCCCTCACGGTGTGGGACACCGGCCCCGGACTTTCGCACCAAACCCTCACCAACCTGTTCGTGCCGTTCCACACGACCAAATCCGGGGGTACGGGGCTCGGATTGCCGATCAGCCAACGGATCGTGGAGAACCACGACGGCGTGATCGAGGTTGGCAACCTGGCCGATGGCGGGGCACGATTCACGGTGGTCCTCCCTGCCACGGAGGTTGCCCCATGAACGATCGCCCCCGAATCCTGCTCGTCGACGATGAACCAAACCTTCGCAAGGTGTTGGGCGCCCTCCTTCAACAAGAAGGCTACGAGGTGCTGGCCGAGTCGGAGGGCAACGCAGCGCTCGCGCGTCTGCGGGGTGCGCCTTCAGGGACCTTCGACGCGATCATCACGGATCTGCGCATGCCGGGGCTCGACGGCATGGCGCTCCTCAAGGCCGTGAGCCGCGAAGATCCGCGTATGCCGGTCGTGATCCTCACCGCGCATGGCTCCGTGGACAACGCGGTCGAGGCGGTGAAGCTCGGCGCGTTCGACTACCTCGAGAAGCCCTTCGATCGCGCCCAGATCCGCAACGTGTTGCAGCGTGCCGTCGCCACGCGGGCGGCGGACGGCGCTTCGGTCGGCGCCGCGGCCACGCCAGCGCCACCCCCTCCCGGCCTCCCCGCCCTCCCCGATCCGATCGCCGAGGTCGGCATGATCGGGCAATCCGGAGCGATGCAGGCGGTCCTGGAGATCATCCGCACCGCTGCGGCGAGCCCCTCGACCGTCCTCATCACCGGCGAGAGCGGCACCGGCAAGGAGCTCGTCGCACGCGCGCTCCATCTGGGCTCCCCGCGCCGCGAGCAACCGTTCATCCGGCTCAACTGCGCGGCGATCCCCGCGGGGCTCACCGAGAGCGAGCTGTTTGGCCACGAGCGCGGGGCGTTCACCGGTGCGATCTCGAGCCGCGCGGGGCGGTTCGAGCTCGCGCACGGCGGGACCTTGTTCCTCGACGAGATCAGCGAGATCCCGCTCGAGATCCAGGTCAAGCTCCTGCGCGCGATCCAGGAATCCGAGTTCGAGCGCGTCGGCGGGATGAAGACCATGCGCGTCGATGTCCGGCTCATCGCGGCGAGCAACCGCGACCTCGAGGCGGACATCAAAGACCGGCACTTCCGCGAAGACCTCTACTACCGCCTCAACGTGGTGCCGGTCCGCCTGCCTCCGCTGCGCGACCGCGTGGAGGACCTGCCGCTCCTCATCCATCACTTCATCGCGCGCTGCAACCAGCGGCTCGGCAAGGCGGTGGAGCGGTTCGCAGAAGATGCCCTGGCGGTACTCTGCCGCTATCGCTGGCCCGGCAACATCCGCGAGCTCGAGAACCTCGTCGAGCGCATGGTGCTGTTTGCCTCGAGCAGCGTCATCGAATGCGATGCGTTGCCCGAGTCTTATCTGGAGGGCAGCGGGGTCGAGGTGGGGATCCCCAAGGTGGTGGCGCCGGAGAGCGACGGGGACACCAGCGAACGGCTGCTGCGCCTGCCGCTCACGAGCCTGGGCCTCGACCTCAAGGAAGCCGTCCGAGCCGGATCGCGGATGGTCGAGGAAGCGCTCATCAGCGAGGCGCTGGCACGGACGCAAGGCAACGTCACGCGTTCGGCCCGCTTGCTCGGGATCAGCCGTCGCAGCCTCCAATCCAAAATGAAGGAGCTCGGGTTGCGCACCCAAGGCGACAACCCGTAGGGCGTGGTCCTCCGACCGTGCACGCGCAGATTCCCAAGGTTCGCAGCCCCGTCCTCCTCATCGCGCTCATCACGCTCCTGCTCGCAGGGCCCATGATCGCGGAGGAGGCCTCCATCATCGTCGGCATCCTGTTCGCGCTGGTCTTGGCCGCGGCCATCTACACCGTGAGCACGAGCTGGCACGGGTTCGTGTTCGCGATCATCTTGGGCGTCCCCGCGATCTTGTCGACGATGCTCCCGCTCCCAGAGGGCACCGACCTCCTCAAGTTCGCAATCCGCATCGCGTTCTTCCTCTACATCGAGGCGCACTACCTGCACTACCTGGTCAAACCGGGGCGCGTCGACCTCGAGCGCCTCGCCGCCGCAGCTTGCTGCTACATGCTGCTCGGGCTCGTGTTCAGCACGATGTACCAGATGCTACTCCTGTTCGATCCGAGCGCGTTCAGTGGCATCGCCACCGGCACCCACGACGCCGGCGATCTCCTCCACTTCAGCTATGTGACGCTCACCACCGTCGGCTACGGCGACATCACGCCCAGGCACCCGTTTGCCCGCTCCCTCGCCGCGCTCGAGGCGATGTGCGGAACCTTCTACATCTCGATCCTCGTGGCCCGCCTCGTCTCCCTCTACGGCAGCGAGCTGGAGCACGCGTTCCCCCGTGGGCGCGCCCACGCGGCGCGCGATCCGGAGACGAGACCGGGCACACCCCGCGACGAGTGAACGCGCCTCTCGTGGTAGACCGAGCGCGATGCCTGCCCAAAGCGCCCGGGTCCTCGCCGTCCGCTGCCTCCGCGACCTCGCGCGGACCCAAGGTTTCAGCAACCGCGTGCTTTCGCAGCAGCTCGAGCGCCACCCAGAGATGGATCCCCGTGATCGCGCCCTGTGCACGTACCTCGTGTACGGCGTCCTGCGGCACCGCGCGCGCCTCGATCACCACATCGATGCACACGCCCATCGCCCCGCGGGGATCAAAGGCGCGCTGCGAGAGGTCCTGCGCGTCGCGATCTACGAGATGCGCGAGCTCCAAAGACCGGCTGCCATCGCGACGACGGAAGCCCTCAAGGCCATCGCAGCGTTCGACCCCGCTTCGCAGCTACGAAACGTCGTCCAGGCGGTGCTCAGCCGCGTCGATCGCGAGGGGGAGTCCCTCGACAGCGCGCTCGCGGGCGGTGCGTTGCTCGACGTGCTGAGCCAGCGCTGGTCGATCCCGCGCTGGCTCGCGGGGCGCTGGATCAAGCACCTCGGCAACGACGCGGCGCTCCGTCGTGCACAGCGATTGGCCGAGCCACCGCCGGTCGATCTTCGGATCGACTGCACCGCGGACCCGAACGTGATCCTCGAGCGTCTCGAAAGAGAACATCCCACGGCCCGGATCGAGCGCGTCGAGTCTCATCCTTGGAGCGTCCGTGTGCGCGGGGGTGGGGACCTGTTCTACGGCGCGTTGCATGGAGAGGGCCTCGTCTCCGTGCAAGGACTCGCCGCGCAACGAGCCGCGACGATGCTCGATCCGCAGCCCGGAGAGCGCGTTCTCGATGCCTGCGCGGGCATGGGCGTCAAGACGCTGCAGCTGGCCGAAATGATGGGCCGCACCGGAACCCTCGTCGCGGCCGATGCCGACGAACAACAACTCTCCGCCGCCCGAGAGCTGCGCGAGCGCGGGCGCCTGGACACGCCCTCGCTGCACTTGCAGGTCGTGCACGCCGATCTCACCGGGCACGATCCCGCGCTCGATGGCGTACCGTTCGACCGCATCTTGCTCGACGCGCCATGCACGGGGCTCGGCAATCTCGCCCGTCATCCGGAGATTCGCTGGTACCGGCGTTTCGAGGACGTCGCGAGTCGAGCACAGTTGCAGAGCGCATTGCTGCGCCGGTGCCTGGATCGGTTGCGGGACGGCGGCACCCTCGTCTACGCCGTTTGCAGCGCCGAGCCAGAGGAAGGTCCAGGAGTCGCCGAATCCGTAGCGCACGGCACCGCAAGCGTGGTCTTGTGTTCCAGTGCAACGTTCACGCCCGAAGAGCACGACACGGAAGGCTTCTACGTCGCCGTCCTACAGCGCCGTCCATGACTGTCCCTCCGCAAGCCACTCTCGGCGCGATGTGTCCAGCAGACCCCAGCGCGAACGGTGGGCAATCTTTCGCGACGATCTCCACTTCACGACAAAACGCAACCTGAGGTTTGCTGCCCCTCGACGCTCCGCATCTCGTCGCGCAGACTAGGAAGCGGTGATGGGATGCGCGTAGTCGGAGAACGTCGGGGAAGCCAACGAGCCCCGTTCGCCGAGGGGCAGGCGGTCGTGTTCGTGGACAACAAACGCGTCCGCGCGCGGCCCATCGACATCAGCACGACCGGCATGGCCCTCGCCGTGCTGGCCAGTGTTCCCGCGGGCATGTACCTGCGGATCAACTTCTCGCTGCGCGTGTCGGGCAAGGATCGGTGGTTCGATGCCGATGGGATCGTGACGAGAGCCACCGCGAACAGCAATCAAGAGCGCATGCTCGGCATTCAGTTCTCCGTGGTCGAAGGTCACGTCGCCCTGCAGATCCACGAGTACGTGGAGCGCCAGCGCGAGTCGTCCGCCCGTCAGCGGCAGGCCGAGCCCTTTGCCGATCGGTATGGCAAAGGCGGGACCGATCGCTACCTCAGCGCGGTCAAAGACCCCTCCTCGTCCAGTCAATCCGGCCTCCGTCCCCGCCTCTCGGACCCGGCGACGCCTGGGCCCAACGCGCCACCCGGCTTTCCTGGCGGCCCCTCCGCGGCCCCCGTCACCGGCGAATACGGGCCCGTGGGCGAGCAAGTCCGGTCCGAGGCCCAGGTCGCGAAGACCGGCACCGACAGCGGCACCTATAGCCGCACCACGCCGGCGAAATCTCGCAAGGGCACCGGCGAAACGCCCGTCCTCGGCGGGGCCGAACGCCTCGAGAAGCTCTATCGTCGGGCGCTCGAGCAGCTGGAAGCCGACGACGCCAAGAAACGGCGATAGCACGCGCGACGGGCCGCCTTGAGCTTCGAAAAGTTCGGGGTAGAGTGCGCCCGATGTCGCTTCCGCTGCGCCCGTGCGTTGCTCCATCGATCCTGAGCGCAGACTTCGCTCGGCTCGGAGACGAAGTTCGCGCCCTCGACGAAGCCAATGCCGACTGGATCCACATCGATGTGATGGACGGTCGCTTCGTGCCCAACCTGACGATCGGTCCAACCGTCGTCGAAGCCCTACGGAAGGTCACGACCAAGCCGCTCGACTGTCACCTCATGGTCGTCGAGCCCGAGCGTCTGGTCGCCGACTTTGCGAAGGCCGGTGCGGACAGCATCACCGTGCACGTCGAGGCCTGTCCGCATCTCCACCGCAACCTCCAGCAGATCCGCGCGCTGCCTCACCACGCCGGCGAGCGCGTCATGGCGGGCGCGAGCCTCAACCCGCACACGCCCGTGGAGGCCGTGCTCTCGGTGCTGGAGCTGTGCGACCTCGTGCTCGTCCTCAGCGTCAACCCGGGGTTTGGCGGCCAAGCGTTCATCCCTTCGGTGCGCCAGAAAGTCCGGGCGCTGCGCGAGGCAATTACGGCGCGTGGTCTTTCGACCCACATCCAGATCGATGGCGGGATCTCGGACGAAAACGCAGACCTCGTCGCGAGCGATGGGGCGGATGTGTACGTCGCCGGCAGTGCCGTCTTCAAGAACCCGCGGTTCCCCGGGGACTACGCGGGCGCGATCGCGGCTCTGCGCACGGCAGCCGCGCGTGGCCTCGCACGCTGGACCCGGCCCGTACAAGCAGCCACACTCGTCGGTGATGGATAAGACCTATCCCTCCGCAGAAGCGGCGATCGCCGACCTCAAAGACGGCATCACGCTCATGGCCGGTGGCTTCGGCCTGTGTGGCAATCCCGAGCACTTGATCGCCGCCATCGCCAAACGGGGGCTGCGCGAGCTCAGCATCATCTCGAACAACTGCGGGGTCGATGGCAAAGGGCTCGGCGTCCTGTTGGACGCCGGCCAGGTCCGCAAGATGACCTCGTCCTACGTGGGTGAGAACAAGCGCTTCGCCGAGCTCTACTTGAGCGGCGAGCTCGAGGTCGAGCTCGTCCCGCAAGGCACGCTGGCAGAGCGGATCCGGGCCGGTGGCGCGGGGATCTGCGGGTTCTACACACCCACCGGGTACGGCACGCCGGCCGCCGATGGCAAGGAAGTGCGGCTCATCGATGGGCGCATGTGCGTGCTCGAGCTGCCGCTGCGCGCCGACGTCTCGATCGTCAAGGCGTGGAAGGGCGATACGCACGGGAACCTCGTCTATCGCATGACCGCCAACAACTTCAATCAGGCGATCGCGACCGCGGGCGCCCTGACGATCGCCGAGGTCGAAGAGCTCGTGCCCCCAGGCACGCTCGATCCGAACGCGATCCATACGCCCGGCATCTACGTCGATCGCATCCTCCAGGGGGGCGCCTACGAGAAGCCGATCGAGTTCATGACCACCTCGGAGGACCGCCCATGACCCTGACCCGCGAACAGATCTGCCAACGCGTGGCCAAAGAGCTGCGGGACGGTGACTATGTGAACCTTGGGATCGGGATGCCCACGCTCATCGCGAACTACATCCCCGCGGGCATCGAGGTCGTACTCCACAGCGAGAACGGCCTGCTCGGCATGGGTCCGTTCCCACGGAGATCCGAGGTCGATCCGGACCTCATCAACGCCGGCAAGCAGACCGTCACCGCGAAGCCCGGCGCGGCGTTTTTTGGCAGCCACGACAGCTTCGCGATGATCCGCGGCGGGCACCTCGATTTGTGCGTCCTCGGAGCCATGGAGGTGAGCGCGGAGGGCGACCTCGCGAACTGGATGATCCCCGGCAAGAAGGTGAAGGGCATGGGCGGCGCCATGGACCTCGTGGCGGGTGCTCGTCGGGTCATCGTCACGATGGAGCACGTGAACAAGGACGGTGCACACAAAATCCTCCCCAGGTGCACCCTTCCCCTCACCGGCAAGGGTGTCGTCCACGAGATCGTGACGGATCTCGGCTACTTCGAGGTCCGGAAGACCGGCCTTTGGCTTCGTGAGATCGCGCCTTCGGTCAGCCTCGCGCAGCTGCGCGAGCAGACGGGTTGCCCGTTCGAGGTCGCAGACCCGCTTCCCACCATGCTTTGACTCGCGCACGGCGTTGCAGGCAGACTCCGGGACCATGCTCAAGGGGTTGCTCCACAAGGTGATCCGCAAGGCGGCGCTGGATCAGGGCCGCTTTGCGCAGCTCTATCGGAAAACCAACCCTCCGCCCCAGGAGTACGCCGAGTTTCTGCGCCGACACGGTGCCTACTATGCGATCGGCGAGGGCTGCTACATCAGTCCCACGGCGAACATCCTGGACCACGAGTACATCCGCGTCGGCAACAACGTCTGGATCGCCGACTGCACCATCGTGGGGCACGACGGGACGATCGGAATGATCAACACCGCGTTCGGGGTCAAGCTCGACAAGGTGGGCAAGGTCGACATCCGCGACAACGTCGCGATCTGTCACGGCGCGATCATCCTCCCCGGCGTCACGATCGGCCCCAATGCGATCGTGGGCGCAGGCTCCGTGGTGACCAAAGACGTGCCCAAGAACTCCATCGTCTCCGGCGTCCCGGCCAAGCCCGTCGGGCGGCTCGACATGATGGTCCAGATGCTCAAGATCCAGAACAAAGAGTTCCCGTGGCGGAACCTCATCGAGGCGCGCGCGGGCACGTACGACCCGAAGATCGAGGCCGAGCTTCGGCGTATGCGGGTCGAGTACTTCTACGGAAAACGCGACGCCGCGGAGTGACGAGGCCGCCTGCTACACGATGGCGCGCAGGAGCTTGGGCGTCAGCCAGGCGTAGAGATTGCCGCTGCCCGCCGAAAACTCGCGCGCACGGAGCATGGCGACCCCGGCTTTCTTGAGCGCAAAGGGGAGCGCCTGCTGCCCACAAAGCCGCGCCGCGATGCGGTCGAGGTTCGGCGCATGGCCCACCAAGAGGACGTCGCGATCGCCTTGGGCACCGAGCTCCCGCAGGACTTCGTCCGGGTCCCCTTCGGGCTTCAGCCCCCCGAGCTCGAGCCGCGGCAGCTTGCGCAGGCCGAGCTCCTCGACGGCCACGTCGGCCGTCTGCTGGGCGCGCACATAGGGGCTCACCACCACGGCGTCGATCGACGGCCTACACCTTGCGAACCCGCGCATCGCTTCACGCGTCCGCGCCCACCCTTGGTCGGTGAGGGCGCGCTCCGGATCGGGCGGGCAGTTGGGGTCCGCGCGATCGATGGCGATTCCGTGACGAAGCAGGTGGATCCACACGCACGCACGATAACCCCAACCCGGTCACGCCCCGCGCAACATAGTACGATCGCCACTCCAACCGGACATGGCGGGGCTTTGGTTCCAATCCTTCGCGCTGACCGCTGCGCTCGTCAGCAGTGAGCCCGCCGTCCGCGTGGACGTGGACGGACTCGCGCTGCCGGCCCACGAGCGCCTGACCTTCGCGGGCGAACTCGCCGGGCGCATCATCGACTCCGGCTTCCCCGTCTCCGACCGCGGCAGCGCACTCGTGCGCGTCACCGGCAGCGAACGTGCCGTGACCGTGGAGGCACTGCACGGTACCAAGCTCGTCTCGCAGTCCGTCGAAGCCGAAGGTCTCGTCCTCCAGTACGCCGCCCAGCACATCGCGATCGAGGCCCTGCAGGCGATCTTTGGCCCGCCCACCGCTCACTTTCCGCTCCCTGAGGGCCTCTCCGTCGAGGTCACCCCGAGGGCCCAACGGCTACGACCCGCAGCGATCACGACGGCGCTCGAGCTCGGGTTCACTCTCGTGGCGCCCGCCCGAGCCGCGCAAGTGCTGTGCATCGAAGACGAAGCCAAGGGCGTTCGCCTCGGCTTCGCCGCGAGCCCGGCACCTTGCGTCCCCGATCGATCCGTCACGGACGTCCCCGCAGCCGTACGAGCGGTGCTCGCCGCCACGCTCGAACCAGACGCCGCGACCGCCCCCGCCGAACCGACGCCCCCGCCTGCACCCGAAGCGGCTTCCACAGCGCAACCGCCCGAGCCCCCCAAGCGCGATCCTCCGACCTGGCGCGGTGGCGTGGGCCTCGGAGCCGGGGTGCAGGGCCGCCTCGATCAGGCCGAGGGCCTCTTCGTGCTGCAGGTCGACGCGCGACACGTCCGCGGCTTCACGCTGGCCGCTCGCGCCAGTCTGGCGCCGAGCCGCGTCGACGACCTGCGGGTCTACGACACGTTCGTCACCGTCGGACCCGGGTGGCACTTTCGCTTCGCACGCCGATTCCTCGCCGACATCGGCATCGCCGCAGGGGTGCTCGTGCACGCCTTCAAAACCGATCGCCAAAGCGACCGCGCCGTGGACTTCACTGCCGAGCTCCCCGTGGGCCTCGGCGTCGCGCTCGGGCGCCTGGTCGAGATCGGCGTGCAGGGGCAGCTCGGCACCACGATTCGCAGCTTCGAGATCGAACGAAACAGCGTCCTGGTCTGGTCTCGCGATCGCGTGCGCGTGGGCGCGACCCTGTGGGTCCGCGTCCTGTTCCCCGGATGGTCTCCTCCCCCCTGATCCGTCACCGCCCGCGCCGTGCTAACTCGAGCCCGAGGAACAGCGCGATGAGCCTTTGGTACTTCGACATCGACGGCCAGCAACTCGGACCCTTCGACCACGCGCACGCGGTGGAGGTCGCCCGCCGACAACCCCACGGTCACGTGTGGAGGGAAGGCTTTCCGCAATGGATCCCCGTCCGTCAGGTGGCCGAGCTCTCGGGAGCCCCCGCCGGCGGTGAAGCGCCTCCCCCCGTTGCTGCCCGCAGCGCCGACGTGATCGACTTCAAGATCGTCGGTGAGAGCACCCAGTTCGTCGAGGTCGAGCTCGACCCGGGCGAGAGCGCCGTCGCCGAGGCCGGAGCCATGATGTACAAGGCGCCCGCCATCGACATGCAGACCGTGTTCGGCAACGGCGATGGTCAGTCCCAGGGCTTCCTCGGCAAGCTCGCCGGCGCCGGGCGTCGCCTCCTGACGGGAGAGAGCCTGTTCATGACCGTGTTCACGCACAAAGGCGCGGGCAAGGCCCACGTCGCGTTCGCGGCTCCGTTTCCCGGCACGGTGATCCCCGTCTCTCTGCCCACCGTTCGCAACCTCCTCATCTGCCAGAAGGACAGCTTTCTGTGCGCCGCCAAGGGTGTGAGCATCGGGATCCACTTCCAGCGCAAGATCCTCACGGGGCTCTTCGGCGGTGAGGGCTTCATCATGCAGAAGCTCGAAGGCGACGGCATGGTGTTCGTCCACGCCGGCGGCACGGTCATCGAGCGCACCCTCGGACCCGGCGAGCTGCTCCACGTCGACACCGGCTGCGTCGTCGCGTTCGAGGGCAGCGTGGGGTTCGATGTGCAGCGGGCGGGCAGCGTGAAGACGATGCTGTTCGGGGGCGAAGGGGTGTTCTTCGCTGCGCTCACCGGGCCCGGGAAGGTGTGGCTGCAGTCGCTACCGTTCTCACGGCTGGCCGGCCGGATGCTGGCTGCGGTGCCGTCCCGCGGCGGTCAGGGCGAGGGCTCGGTGCTCGGCGGCCTCGGGAACCTGTTCATGGGCGACTCGTAGGCGTACGATGCCGACGCGTCGATGAACGATCTCCGAAGCAAAGCCAAGCAGTTCTACAATGCGCTTGATTTCGATCGGCCGATCAACTTCGGCCAGGGGCAACTGGTACCCGAAGATCGGGCTCAGCCTGCCACCCTCTATGTCGAGAACCTGCACGGCGACGCACAGGCGTCCGATGCGGTGCAGGAGTTGGCCGACCAGATCGATTTCTCGGCCAGTGCGGGCGCGTACCTGTTCACCGGAAACCGCGGAACGGGCAAGACGACCGAACTCCTGCGCCTTGCGCAAGTCCTGCAGGGCTATGACTTCGAAGTGTTCTATGCCGACTTGGCCGACTATCTGCTTCTGACCCAGCGTATCGAGATCACCGACTTTCTGATCGCCGTGCTCGGCGGGCTGTCCGAGAAGGTCGAGGAACGGTTTGGTGTACCGGTCGGGAAAGAGGGCTTCTTCAAGCGCGCGTGGAGCTTCCTGCAGTCCGAGGTCAGGTTCCAAGAAGTCACGGTTCCCGCTGGGCCCATCGAACTCAAGGCTGCGCTACTCCACACCCCGCGCTTCAAAGAGGAGCTACAGCTAAGGCTGCGGGATCGCGTTCAAGATCTTGCGAAGGAAGCACACGAGTTCGCCGCCGAGGTGGCGCAGCACGTCCGACGACAACGCAATGACCCCAACAAACGGATCGTCCTCATCGTGGACTCCGTCGAGCGCCTTCGCGGGATCGGGGACTCGAGTGACATTCGAGAGGTGTTCAAGAGCGCCGAGACCCTCTTCAGCTCTCATGCGGACTTGCTGAGGTTCACGGGGGTGAGCGTCGTCTACACGGTGCCCCCGTATCTGCAGGCCCTTGTCGGCGCCCTTGGTCAGCTCTATGCTGGCGGCCGCATCTACGCGCTGCCGAGCGTGCACGTCTACGAGTGCTGCCCGGAACCTGGCCTGCCCCCGCAGATCTCCGACCTAGGCGTCAGCAAGATGCTCGAGATCGTGCGTCGGCGATTTCCGCAGTGCGACGAGATCGTAGCCATCGACGACTTGCGTCGCTTGGCCCAGCACTCGGGCGGTGACCTGCGGGACTTCTTTAGAATGTTGCGCCTCGCGGTCACCCGCGCACCCTCGGACGGGGTTCCCCTACCGCCTCGGGTCATCACAAACGCTGAGAACGCCGTCCGCGCCGACATGCTCCCCATCGCCGACGACGACCGCGCCTGGCTCAAGCGCATCGCAGACAGCCATAGCGCCGAACTCCCAAGCCTCGACCGTTTGCCCGAGTTCGCACGCCTCCAGCAAGGCAAGTACCTCCTCCAGTACCGCAACGGAGCCGACTGGTATGATGTCCATCCGCTGCTACGCGGCGAGCTCGGACTCGATGGCGGCGCCCACGACGATTGACGAGATCTGGATCGACCTGCGGCCCCATATCGAGTGGGCGACGGGGCTTTCGCTGATTTTCTTGTTTGCCGAGCATCCGGAGCCTGTCGCTGCGCTGCGCGAACGCGTTCGCAACAGTCTTCGCATCCGAACCAGGACGCTTCAGGTTCTCGCGCCGTCTAATCCCGCCGAGCTCGAATATCTCATTCCTTCCCTCATCGAGGGGGCAGATGCGTCAACCGGCGCGCGTTGGATCGAGCTGTGGCGCCACGCGTCGAGCCCGGACTGGAAACCAGCGCGCGAGCGACAGCTGCATTGGCTCAACGAACGTCGGTTTCTGCTCGAGCGAGACGTGAGGCAACCGATCGTCCTCGTACTACCCGCGGAGCTCCGCTCACGAGCGTTCGAGCTCGTTCCGGACCTCTGGGCGATCCGCAGCTTCACGGCAGAGTTGGCCCACAGTGACAGTCGGGCACCGGGGTCCCCATCGCGCCGCGGCGACGAACTGGCTACTGTGGTGAATCTTTCACCGTCGGCGATCGAGGTCGAGTGGGCTCACTTGATGGCATCAGGAGCCGCACCTGAGCAGATCGCACTCTCCGACGGACTCAGAGCCATCGAGTCGGCGCGCGTGCGTGGAGACCTGGCTGCAGCGCACACGTTCGCCGACGATTTACTCCGTATCATTGAGGGGCGCGACGATCGTGCGAAACCAACGCGCGAGCACGTAGGTGTTCACGCCTTAGTTGGGCGCATCCGGGCAGACCTCGGAGACCCGATCGCAGCTCGCGAGGCCTGCGATCGGAGCTTGGCGATCGCCCGTCAGTTGCGCACTTCCCTCGGGGACTCCCCTCAAGCCCTTCGCGACCTCTCCTTCTCCCTCAACAACGTCGGCAACGTCGAACGCCGCCTCGGCAACCTCGAACGCGCCCACGCTGCCTACTCCGAGAGCTTGGAACTCAGCCGCCTCCTGCAAGCTTCCCTCGGTGACTCTCCCGAGGCCCTGAGCGACCTCTCCGTCGCCCTCGACGACCTCGGCAACGTCGAACGCGACCTCGGCAACCTTGAAGGCGCCCATGCTGCCTACTCCGAGAGCTTGGAACTCCGCCGCCGCGGGCAAGCTTCCCTCGGCGACTCCCCTCACGCTCTGCGCGGCCTCTCCGTCGCCCTCGACAACCTCGGCGACGTCGAACGCGACCTCGGCAACCTCGAACGCGCCCATGCTGCCTACTTCGAGAGCTTGGAACTCCGCCGCCGCCGGCAAGCTTCCCTTGGCAACTCCCCTCAGATCCTGCGCGACCTCTTCGTCTCCCTCAGCAACGTCGGCGACGTCGAACGCCACCTCGGCAACCTCGAACGCGCCCATGCTGCCTACTCCGAGAGCTTGGAACTCAGCCGCCTCCTGCAAGCTTCCCTCGGCGACTCCCCTCAGGCCCTGTACGACCTTTCCGTCTCCCTCGACAATGTCGGCCACGTCGAACACGACCTCGGCAACCTCGAAGGCGCCCATGCCGCCTACTCCGAGAGCTTGGAACTCAGCCGCCGCATGCGAGCTTCCCTCGGCGACTCTCCTCAGGCCATGCGCGCCCTCCTCGTCTCCCTCAGCAACGTCGGCCACGTCGAACGCGACCTCGGCAACCTTGAAGGCGCCAATGCTGCCTACTCCGAGAGCTTGGAACTCAGCCGCCGCATGCGAGCTTCCCTCGGCGACTCTCCTCAGGCCATGCGCGCCCTCCTCGTCTCCCTCAGCAACGTCGGCGACGTCGAACGCGACCTCGGCAACCTCGAACGCGCCCACGCTGCCTACTTCGAGAGCTTGGAACTCAGCCGCCGCATGCGAGCTTCCCTCGGCAACTCCCCTCAGGCCTTGCGCGACCTCTCGGTCTCCCTCTACAACGTCGGCAACGTCGAGCGCGACCTCGCCAACCTCGAAGGCGCCTATGCTGCCTACTCCGAGAGCTTGGAACTCAGACGCCTCCTGCAAGCTTCCCTCGGCGACTCCCCTCAGACCCTGCGCGACATCTTTGTCTCCCTCAGCAGCGTCGGCGACGTCGAACTCCACCTCGGTAACCTCGAAGGCGCCCACGCTGCCTACTCCGAGAGCTTGGAACTCAGCCGCCGCCTGCAAGCTTCCCTCGGCGACTCCCCTCAGATCCTGCGCGACATCTTTGTCTCCCTCAGCAACGTTGGCGACGTCGAACGCCACCTCGGCAACCTCCAAGGCGCCCACGCTGCCTACTCCGAGAGCTTGGAACTCAGCCGCCGCCTGCAAGCTTCCCTCGGCGACTCCCCTCAGGCCCTGCGCGACCTCTCCGTCGCCCTCAGCAACGTCGGCGACGTCGAACGCCACCTCGGCAACCTCCAAGGCGCGATCGAACGGTTGGGCGAGTCCATCCAAGTCGCGCAGTCTCTGTGCGACGCCTACCCGGGGCACCCGCAGTTCAAACGCGACCTCGAGTGGCTTGCAACACGCCTTCACGCTAGCGAGGCGCTCAAGTAACCGGAGGCAGCAGCTCGCTGACGGGTACCTCGCGGCCGGCATGTTCGCCGGCGTGTTTCGTCGGCGCCGCGAATCACCGCTTCTGTTCGCCGCGGCGATCCGGGTGCTCGTTGTACCAAACCTGCAACGACTCCTGAGTCACCTCGACCAGGAGGTCCTCTTTCCCCACGATGCATTGGCACCCGAGGCGACTGGAGGGCCGCACGTCGAACCCCATGTCGAGGCGGTCCTCCTCGGCGTCGGTCATCTCGGGCAGGGAATCGAGGCCCTTGCGCACGTAGACGTGGCACGAGCTGCAGGCGCAGACGCCCCCGCAGGCGGAGCCGAGCTTGACGCCGTGCTCCTCGGCAATGTCGAGCAGGTTCCCTTGGCCAGGGCGGACCTCGACTTCGGTCTCCTGACCCTCAGGATCGATGAACTTGATCGTCGGCATCGTGGTGGTTCCCATGGAGCTCGGGCGTGTGGCTGCCGCGGCGCTCTTGAAGCGTGGCTTCGTCCTGCAGCGCGTGCTCGATCTCGGACAGACTCTTGCCCTCCATGCCCGCGAGGAGAGCGCGTTCCATGCGGCGGCGGGCGAAGGGCTCGCTCACGGTCTCGAGCTGCTGGCGAACGCGCTGGAGCGCCTTCGCGGAAGACGGGGTGCCCGGTTCCATCGCCGACTCGGCGGGCGCGAGCGCGGCTTCGATGGCGGCCTTCTCCGCCTCGGGCAGGAGCGCGGTGATGTGGCCGACCTCGGACAACGCAGTGCGCACGGAGAGGATCACGCGCCCGAGCTCGACGCGCGCCTCCGCGACGTTGCGGGCCTCATAGTCGTCCTCGGCGTGATCGAGGCTGTCCATCACGAGCGTGTCGACCTCGGCCTCGCTGAGGCCATAGGTGGGTCGGACCTCGACACTCTGTTTGACGCCGGTCATGAGCTCGCGCGCCGTCACCGTGAGCAGTGCGTCGGCGTCGAGCTGGAACGTGACCTCGACCCGCGCCATGGACGGGGGCAAACGAGGGATCCCGCGCAGATCGAAGCTCGCGAGGCTCCGGCAATCGCGGGCGAGCTCGCGTTCACCCTGCACGACGTGGATCGCCATGCCCGTCTGCTGCTCGGAGTAATTCGTGAAGACCTGGCGCGCGCCGATGGGGATCGTGGCGTTGCGCGGGATCAGCTTCTCGACGATCCCGCCCATGGTCTCGAGGCCGAGGCTCAGCGGCACGACGTCGAGCAGGGTGATGCCGTCGCGCGGGCTCCCGGAGAGCACGTCGGCTTGGATGGCCGCGCCATAGGCGACGACCTTGTCGGGATCGATGTCGTCGAAGGCGTGGCCGCGGAAGATCGAAGCGGCGAGGGCCCGCACCGCCGGAACGCGCGTCGAGCCACCCACGAGCACGACGCCGTCGAGCTCCTGCACCCGCACGTCCGCGTCCCGGAGCGCTTGGCGGCAGGGGCCTGCCGTACGCCGAAGGATCGCCTCGGTGACCGCCTCGAACTGCGCGACGGTCACGGCCCCCCGAAAACCGCTGGCCTCGAGGTGGACCTCCACTTCGGGCTGCGAACTCAAGGCCTCTTTGGCCGCGCGTGCCCGCAGCCGCGCCTCTTCGCGTTGGAGGAGCGTGGGCTCCTGCACGCCCGCGCGCTGCAGTAGGTGATCGGCCAGCGCGCGATCGAGGTCGTCGCCGCCGAGCGCCGAGTCTCCGCCGGTGGCGAGCACTTGGAACACGCCGTCGCGCAATCGCAAGATGCTGATGTCGAACGTCCCTCCACCGAGGTCATAGACGGCAAACGTTCCGCGGCTCCCCCGATCGAGGCCGTAGGCCAGCGCGGCCGCCGTAGGCTCGGCCAAGAGCCGATACACCTCGAGCCCCGCGATCCTTCCGGCATCTTTGGTGGCCTGGCGCTGCGCGTCGTCGAAGTACGCCGGCACGGTGATCACCGCACCATCGACGGGACCCCCGAGTTCGGCCTCGGCGCGACGTTTGAGCACGCCGAGGATCTCGGCGGAGACCTCCATGGGCGTGACGGCGCGGCCACGACCGACATCGAAGCGCAGGACTTGCGACGAGGGATCCGTGATGGCCACGCGATACGGATGGTGGAAGTCGATGTCCTTGGGGCCGCGCCCCATGAAGCGCTTGACGCTGCTGAGGACCTCTTGCGGATGCTGCAACTGCATCGCCTGGGCGGCCACGCCCACGCTCACCTCGGGTCCCGCGTACGAGACGACCGAAGGCAGCAGCGCTCGCCCACCCTCGTCCAACAAGATCCGCGGCGCCTCGCCTCCGGGTGCGCTCGCGACGAGGCTGTGCGTCGTCCCGAGGTCGATGCCAATCCCACGGCCGGCGGCGCGGCGCCGGGAGGGCCGCGCCTGCGGCTCCTCGATTTGAAACAGTGCGTCGGTCATGGCCCTTCACCCCTCGGACGCAGCTTCGATCTCGTCCAGCAGGCGCTGCAAATACCGATGTACGACCAGCGAGCGTGCGGCCCGGTGCACGTCGCCCCGTCCGAGCTCCGCGATCGCAGCCTCCAAAATACCCGCAGCTTCGTCGTCGACGCCGTCTCGCAGGTCGTCGAGGGCCGCGAGACCGGCCTCACGAGCCGCCTCGAGGTTCTCGCGGCGCTCGATCATCTCCAAAAGGAACGCCTGATCCATGCCCGGCGCGCCGCCTCGCGGGTCGCTCGAATCGAGATCGATGCCACCCAACCGCACGAGATACTCCGCGCGCCGGACGGGATCCCGCAGGACCCTGTACGCCTCGTTGACGAGGGCCGAGCGCTCCATGGCCTCCCGCCGCTTGGCGCTGTCTTCCGCGGCGAACCGGTCCGGGTGCACCGCCTGCGCGCGCTCGAGGTAGCGAGCTTCGAGCTCGTCCCGATCGACGGCGTAGCGGGGTGGCAGGCCAAAGACGGCGAAGTAGTCCGCGCCAAGGTCGACCGCGGCGAGCGGATCAGAAGCTGACGGATTCACCACACCCGCACGAGTCGCCGACGTTGGGGTTCTCGAAGCGAAAGCCATGGCCACGGATTCCCGTCTCGAAATCGATCTTGGTGCCTTTCACCAGGACCATGCTCTTGGGGTCGATGAAGACGCGCACGCCGAACGCATCGATGACGTGATCGTTCTTGCGCGGCTCCCCGTCCTCGAACTGGAACATGTAGGAATAGCCGGTGCACCCGCCTCCGCGGATGCCAAACCGGATCGCGGCGCCGGGCGTGCCGCGGCGCTCGAGCTGCCCCCGCATCACCTTCGCGGCGCGCGCGGTGATCGTCACCGTGCTCGGCATGCGGACGTCTTCGTCCGTCGCGAGGTTCGCTGGGGACTCGAGATTCACGACGGGCTCCCCTCCACAGCGGCAACCTCGCTCGCGGCAGCCTGCTTGGCTTGCCCGCCCGCAGCGGCTTGCTTCTCCTGCCCTTGCTTAGATTGATAGTCGCGGATGGCGGCCTTGATGGCGTCTTCGGCCAAGACCGAGCAGTGGATCTTCACGGGGGGCAACGAGAGCTCCTCGGCGATCTGACTGTTCTCGATCGACATGGCCTTCTCGACGCTCATGCCCTTCACCCACTCGGTGACGAGGCTCGAGCTCGCGATCGCGGAGCCGCACCCGTAGGTCTTGAACTTGGCGTCGGTGATGACGCCGTTCTCCACCTTGATCTGCAGCTTCATGACGTCGCCACAGGCGGGTGCGCCCACGATCCCGGTGCCCACGCCGCTGTCGCTCTTGTCGAGACTTCCGACGTTGCGGGGATTCTCGTAGTGATCGATGACTTTGTCGCTGTATGCCATGACGAGGGCTCCTTGCTGCGCAAATTCCGGTTTCGACTAGTGCGCGGCCCACTGGATGCTGTTGAGATCGATGCCGTCTTGGACCATCTCCCACAGCGGGGACATCTCGCGCAAACGTACTACATGTTGCTTGAGGAGATCGGCCACGTAGTCGACCTCTTCTCGCGTGGTGAAACGACCGACGGTGATCCGAAGGCTCGAGTGGGCGAGCTCGTCGTCGAGGCCCATGGCCCGCAGGACGTAGCTAGGCTCCAAGCTCGCCGAGGTGCACGCCGATCCGGAGGACAATGCGATGTCCTTGAGCGCCATCAGCAGGGACTCGCCCTCGATGTACGCAAAGCTCACGTTGAGATGCCCCGGAAGCAGGCGCTCATAGTCGCCGTTGAGGTGCACGTGAGACAGCTCGGCCTGGAGACGGCGCAAGAGGTGGTCCCGCAGCTCTCGAATCCGGGCCGACTCGCTGACCATTTCGTCGGCCGCGATGCGAGCGGCCTCGCCGAACCCGACGATGGAGGGCACGTTGAGGGTACCGGACCGATTGCCGCGCTCGTGACCGCCGCCGTGGATCTGCGGGGCGATGCGAACCCGGGGTCGCCGGCGCCGAACGTAGAGACCCCCGACCCCCTTGGGGCCATAGATCTTGTGGGCGCTCATCGACATGAGGTCGATGGACATCGCGTCGACATCGATGGGGACTTTGCCGAAGCTCTGCGTGGCGTCCGTGTGGAACAGGACGTTGCGTGCGCGGCAGATCTTCCCGATCTCCGCGATGGGCTGGAGCACCCCGGTCTCGTTGTTCGCGTGCATCACGGAGACGAGCACCGTCTTGTCCGTGATGGCCTCGGCCAGCGCCTCGAGGTCCACGAGGCCCTTGGTGTCCACGCCGAGGACGGTGACTCGAAACCCGCTGCGCTCGAGGTGCTTGGCGGTATCGAGGATTGCCTTGTGCTCGGTCACGACCGTGACGACGTGGTCGCCTTGTTCGTGCAGGTACTCGGCCACGCCTTTGAGGGCGAGGTTGTTCGATTCCGTGGCGCCGCTCGTGAACGTGATCTCTTTGGAGTCGGCACCGATGACGCCGGCGATCTTCGTCCGGGCGTCTTCGACGGCTTCCTCGGCGTGCCACCCAAACGAGTGGGTACGGCTCGCCGCATTGCCGAAGAACTCGGTGAAGTACGGCGTCATCTTGGCGACGACGCGCGGGTCCACCGGGCACGTGGCGGCATAATCGAGGTAGATGGGGGTCTTCATGGTCATGGCGTGGCGGCTTCGTCACCCGGGGGGCGACTGGGGCGCGGGCTCTCTGTGAGGAGGCTCTTGCGCCCCGCTGGAGGGTTGAGGCGTTCTGCCGGCGGAGTCACGAGGTGGACGCCGGCGACCAAACTCGGCGCGCGCGTATCCGCGTGGACCGAGTCACAACACACGCAGGATTCCACCGCGTGGTCCTCGGGACAGGCGCGGCATCCCTCGAGATAGGCGAGGCTCTCGGCGAGGTCCCGCTCCAGCTGGAGCAGTTTCTCCACCTGGCTGCGAGTGGAGGTCAAACGCACGCGAAACATCTCGCGCAGGCTCTGCATGGCCTCGGGAGCCGTGTTCGAGAGCTCGACCGTCGCGGTGAGCTCTTGGATCTGCGGCAGCGAAAACCCCATGTCTTGGAGCTTCGTGATCCAGTAGACGCGGGCGACCTCGTCCGGCCCGTACATCCGGAAGTTCCCTTCGGACCGCGCGGGTCGCAGCAAACCGAGCTCTTCATAGAGACGGAGCGCGCGAACGGATTTGCCCGTCTTGCGCGCGAGCTCGCCGACTTTCATCCGGGCAGAATCTCGGCCCGACTCGCGGGTCGGCTCGCGCGGAGTGCGCTCGGTACCACCCAGGGTGGCGCCGTCGATGGGGGTGGGGAGGGTCATGACGTTACGTCAGGTTTGGCCGGAGTCTGACGTTCACGGAAGAGTCTGTCAAACGTCGGAGCCGGTTTACAGCGCCCCCGGATCGATTTTCAAGCCAGGAAAAGCTGCACCGCAGGTGAGTCTTCGCGCGAATCGGCAGCGGACTAGGCGCCTACGAACGGATCCTCGCGTCCCAAACCCTGGTGATGCCACCGGGTACGGCCGTGTGGCGCCCTCGTCACCGCGTTTCTTCTTGAGAAATGTGCGGGCTTGGGTACGGTGCCCCTGCCGCACATGAGCTTCTCCGAGAAGATGAGGGAAAGCCTGGGTGCCGAAGGGGTGCAACTCGACGTCGTTCCCCCGTCCAATCCGCTCGTGGCGGGCGCGACCTATCGCGGAACGCTCCACCTGCGCGGTGGTTCACGGGGCGCCCGCGTCGAGCAGCTGATCGTGCGCATCATCGAAGCGGACCGTTACTGGAAAGACGTGCACGGCGAACAGATCGCCGAGGCCGACGTCGTGGAGCGCAGCGACCGACGCGAGCTGCGGGCGGCGTGGGTCCGAAGGGCGGTGGGTGTGGCACAGCTCGTCATCAATCGCGACGTCGCGGCCTCCCAAGTGCAGTCGTTCCCGCTCGAGTTCCACGTGCCGTCGGACTGCCGCCCCTCGAGCCCTGCGTGCAGCCACACGCTCAGCGTTCAAGCGGAAATCCGCGGGCAGATCGATCCCACCTGCAACGCACGGATCACGATCGCCGTTCACCCATGACCTCCCCGCGCGTGCAAAGATCTACGATGCCCTTCGCTTCGACCCGCTCCTGCGCCGGTCCGCTCGCTGCCGCGCTCGCATGGACGAGCGTGACGGCGCTCCCCGACGTGGCGTCTGCCTTCGTCGCGCCTCCACCGGAAGCCGCACAGGCCGAGGAAGCCGGCTCGACCGCCAGCCCCACCGAGCCGCCGCCGTCCGGCGGGTCCGAGGCAAGCGAGACGGCAACCCCGACGAGCGCGGAGAGCCCCGAACCGAGCCGCGCCGCCCCTCCAGAAGACGACGGCACGCCGCCACCGGCGGAGGCCATCGCGAGCCCCGAACCGGCGGAGCCGGCGGATCCGCCCAGCCCCACGGAGGAAAGCGATCCGCTCGACGCCCTCGCCAAAGGCCAAGAGCCCGTGATTCCCGATCGCCTGCCGCCGCTGCAGGTCGCTGGATGGTGGACGGTGCTCTCCGCCGTGGTGCTCGGCACGACCGCAGGTGTCTTGACCGGGTTCGCGCAACGCGAGAGCGACCGCGCCTTGCGGCTCGCGACGCGGTTCGATTCGGAAACGAACGCGCAGCTCGTGTACGCCGACGTCCAGGACGAGTACGAAGAGATCCTCGTACGCGGGCGTCGGTTGGACGCCGCAACGATCGCGTTCGGCGTGCTCGCGGGAGCGACCGCCGTCGCGGCGATCACCCTCTTCGTCGTCGACGCCCATCGTCGCCACCGGAAGGGCTCCCGCTCGCGCGCGCACATCCGCGGTTTGGAGTTTCGGTTTTGATGACACGGTTGCGATATCTCTGCGCCATCGTCGTGGCTGTGGCGATTCTCCCCAGCGCATGCTTCGAGGTCCCCGAGGGTGACGTCTATTTCAGCTGTGAGCCCGACGCGCGCGACGAGTGCCCGCCCGACTACACGTGCCAAGCCGACGGGTGTTGCCATCGCAATGGTTCGGACGCCGAGGCCTCGTGGAACGCGTGCCGCCTCAGCGGCAACACCGGCACATCGTCCGCGGTGACGAGCAGTGACACCACCTCGACGAGCGGCATGACCTCGAGCAGCGCCGACACCTCGGTGACGCCGACCGACTCGGGCGAGTCGTCCGGGGCCGAAACCGGCACCTGACACCGAACGGCGGACAAGGCGCGACGGCGATCGCCTCGCGGCGACTCCGCGAACGCGGCTCGGGGTCAGCTTGTAGGGGCCGGCGCCGTAGGCTAAAAGCCGCCGAGCACTTCGCGGGGGTCTCGTGGGACTGAGTGATTTTTTTACCAGCGCGGGTCGGGCCAAGTCGCGGCTCGAAAAGCACGTCAAGACGTTGACAAACCCGTACACACAGTCCGTTGATCGCTACGCCGCGATGGAATCTCTCCTCAAAGACGGCTCGGAAGACGCGCTCGTCGGATTGTTCCGCCGCTTCACCGCCGTCTCGACCAAGAGCATCGAAGACGAAGAAGAGAAGGGTTGGGCGTATCGCAAGCTCGCCGCGCTCGGGACCAAAGTGCTCCCCGCGGCCAAGCGCTTCTGCCTCGAGTCGGAGAACGTCGCGTGGGCGCTGCGGATCGTGGAGGACGTCGCAGACGAAGCCGAAGAATGGGACATCCTCGACGCGCTGCTCGCGAAGCATCCTCCGGGCTACGAACGCGACCCCAACAAGAAGAAGCAGATCCTGACGCACCTCGCGGAGATCGATGACCCGAGGGTCGCGCCCCTGTTGGCCGGATACCTCGAGGATCACGAGGAAGGCATCCGCTTCTTCGCCGTCGAGCAGCTCGTGGACATCGCCGATGAGAGCACGGCCCCCGCGCTCCTCGCCCGCCTCAAGGGCAACATCGAAGACTCCTTGAGGATCCGCACGAGGATCCTCGATGGCCTCGCCACTCTGGGATGGGACGTCTCTGCCCACACCCAGCAAATCTCAGGTTCAATCGGACACGAACACGCCATCTCGGGTGGGAAAGTCGTCCGCCGGTAACTGCCATGCCCCGTCGCGAAGATATCCGCCGCATCATCGTCCTGGGCTCCGGCCCCATCGTCATCGGCCAAGCTTGCGAGTTCGATTACTCGGGCACGCAAGCCGTCAAGGCCCTCAAAGAGGAGGGCTACGAGGTCGTGCTGGTCAACTCCAATCCGGCGACCATCATGACGGACCCGGAGATCGCCGATCGCACGTACGTCGAGCCGCTCACCCCGGCGTTCCTCGACAAGATCCTCGCGATCGAGAAGCCGCAGGCCGTGTTGCCCACGGTGGGCGGGCAGACAGCGCTCAACTTGGCGATCGAGGCCGCTCGGAGAGGAATCCTCGCCAAGCACGACGTGGAGCTGCTCGGCGCGCCGATCAGCGCCATCCAGACCGCCGAAGATCGCGACCGCTTCAAGGCCGCGATGCTCGAGATCGGCCTCGACGTGCCGCGCTCCGTATACATCCGCTCGGTCGACGCGGCGCGAGAAGCCCTGGATGAGATCGGCTTCCCCGCCATCATCCGTCCGTCGTTCACGCTCGGAGGCAGCGGGGCGGCGATCGCCTACAACCGCGAGGAGTTCGACGCGCGCATGGCCTTCGCGTTGGCGGAGAGCCTCGACGGCGAGGTGCTGCTCGAGGAATCCGTGCTCGGATGGAAAGAGTACGAGCTCGAGGTCATGCGCGACGGCAAGGACAACTTCGTCGTCATCTGCTCGATCGAGAACCTCGATCCGATGGGCGTTCACACGGGCGACAGCATCACGGTCGCCCCCGCGCAGACGCTGACCGACAAAGAATATCAGCGCATGCGCGACCAAGCGCGCCAAGTGGTGAGCCGCATCGGCGTGACGACCGGCGGATGCAACATCCAGTTCGCCGTCGATCCCAAGACGGGGCGCATGATCGTCATCGAGATGAACCCGCGGGTCTCGCGGAGCTCGGCGCTCGCCTCCAAGGCCACGGGGTTCCCGATCGCGAAGTTCGCGGCGAAGCTGGCCATCGGCTACACGCTCGACGAGCTCAAGAACGACATCACGCGCGTCACCCCGGCGAGCTTCGAGCCGAGCATCGACTACGTCGTCACCAAGATCCCGCGCTTCACGTTCGAGAAATTCGCGGGCGCCGACGACTCGCTCACGATCCAGATGAAGTCCGTCGGAGAGGTGATGGCGATCGGTCGCACGCTCCGCGAGTCGATCGGCAAGGCGATCTGCTCGCTCGAGCAGGACACGTACGGCTTCGATCGCACCCCTGCGGTTGACCCCCAAGAGGTCCTCGCCGGCCTCGGGCGCCCGAATCCCAACCGCCTCTGGCACATCGGCGCCGCGTTCCGGAATGGCGCGACCATCGACGAGGTCGCCGAGCGCACCGCGATCGACCCTTGGTTTCTGCATCACATCCGGGCGATCATCACGATCGAGCAGTCCGTCTCGGCCGTCGCGGGCGGCACGGTTCCCCCCCTGCCCTTGCTGCGGGAGGCCAAGCGCAATGGACTCTCGGATCGCCGGATCGCCGTGCTCTGCGGTGTGAGCGAAGAAGCGGTGCGTGCCCGCCGGCTGCAAGCCGGCTTGCGCCCGGTCTACAAGCGCATCGACACGTGCGCGGCCGAGTTCGAGGCTTTCACGCCCTATCTCTACTCGACCTACGAGGACGAAGACGAGTCCGAGATCACCGAGCGCAAGAAGGTCGTCATCCTGGGCGGCGGGCCCAACCGCATCGGACAAGGCATCGAGTTCGACTACTGCTGCGTGCACGCTGCCTTCGCGCTGCAGGATGCCGGGTTCGAGACGATCATGATCAACTGCAACCCGGAGACCGTGTCGACCGACTACGACACGAGCGACCGGTTGTACTTCGAGCCGCTCACCCGGGAACACGTGCTCGAGGTGCTCGACCGCGAGGCGAGATCGGGCACGATCGTCGGTGTCCTCGCGCAGTTCGGCGGGCAAACCCCGCTGCGCTTGGCCAAGACGATCGAGGCCGCCGGGTATCGCTTGCTCGGGACGCCTGCAGAGTCCATCGACCTCGCCGAGGACCGTGAGCGCTTCGGCGAGCTTCTGGCACGGCTGCGCATCGATTGCCCACGCTGGGGGGTCGCGCGCTCGGCCTCGGAGGCCTTCGATGTCGCGCACGAGATCGGCTATCCCGTGCTCGTTCGCCCGTCCTACGTCCTCGGCGGCCGCGCAATGGAGATCGTCCACAGCGACGCCGATCTCGATCGATACATGCGCGAGGCCGTGCAGGCCTCCCCCGATCACCCCGTCCTCATCGACGAGTTCCTGCCGAACGCGACCGAGTTCGACGTGGATGCCGTCGCCGACGGCACCGATGCGGTGATCGCCGGAATCATGGAGCACATCGAGGAAGCCGGCGTGCATTCCGGCGACTCGAGCTGCTCCCTGCCCCCGGTCAATGTGCCGCGGCGCCTGCTCTCCCAGATCAGGGACATTTCGCGCACGCTCGCCCGCGAGCTCGGCGTGATCGGCCTCATGAACATCCAGCTCGCGTTGCGCGGCAATCGGCTCTACGTCATCGAGGTCAACCCCCGCGCCTCGCGGACGATCCCGTTCGTCTCGAAGGCCGTCGGGACCCCGTTTGCCAAGATCGCGGCGCGCGTCGCCGCCGGGGAGACCCTACGGGCTCTCGGCGTCAAGGAGCGCGTCCCCGATCACATCTCCGTCAAGTTCCCCGTGTTCCCGTTCCGCAAGTTTCAAGGGGTCGACATCGTGCTCGGCCCCGAGATGCGGAGCACCGGAGAGGTCATGGGCATCGGGCCGGATTTCGGCACGGCGTTCTACCACGCGATGCTCGGAGAAGGCATGGTTCCGCCCACCTCGGGAACCGCGTTCTTCAGCGTCATGGACGACGACAAGGACGGCATCCTCCCGGCCGCGCGGCTCCTGTCCGAACTCGGCTTCGAACTCGCCGCGACGCGGGGGACTGCCGCCGCCATCGAGGCGGCCGGTCTGCCTTGCCGAGTGATCAACAAGGTTCGCGAGGGGCGACCCCACACGCTGGACGCGATCAAGAACCGGGAGATCCAGCTCGTCGTCAACACCACCGGAGGAACGGACCGCCGCGAGAGCTTCAGCTTGCGGCGAACGACGCTCATCGAACGCGTCCCGTACTTCACGACGGTTTCCGGCGCTTTGGCGGGCGCTCACGCCATCGCCGTGGCTCGGCGCGCCGGGGACGAGATGACGCCTCGCGCCCTGCAGGACTACCACCGGGGTCCTGCCTACGATCCGGAGAGTGCCCCGGACCGCCGGGTGGGGTATCGTTAGAGGTCCCAAACCATGGCCGAAGACATCTATCCCATGACACCTGCGGGCCTCGAGCTCCTCAAGGCGGAGTCCAAGCAGATCAGAGAGGTCGAGCGCCCGGCCAACGTCAAAGAGATCGAAGAGGCGCTCGAACACGGCGATCTGCGTGAGAACGCCGAGTACCACGCCGCCAAGGAGCGCCAGGCGGAGCTCGACGCCCGCTTGCGCTTCTGCGAGTACCGCATCGGCCGCGCCCAGGTGATCGACCCCGCGCAGGTCAAGGCGTCCAAGGTCGCCTTCGGTGCTTCGGTCACCGTGCTCGATCTCGACACGGACGAGGAGCTCGCCTACACCATCGTCGGCGAGCACGAGGCCGACGTCGACGAGGGGCGCGTCTCCATCCTTTCGCCCATCGCCCGCGCGCTGCTCGGGAAGGACATCGGAGACACGATCACCTTGCGCCTCCCCAAAGGGGATCGCGAGCTCGAGGTGGTCCGCATCGAGTATCGATAAGTGTGGCGATAAGTGTGGCGATAAGTGTGGCGATAAGTTCGCGATGCAGACCCTTCCCTATGTCTCCGTGTTCGTCCTCGTGTTGGGGCTCGGCGCTTGCCGTCTCCGCGAAGGGGAGCATTGCGTGTGTGCGGACGAGTGCCGCGGAGGCCTGTCGTGCGTGACGACCCAAGGTGCGTTGCGGCCGGGGACCTGCGCGACGGATCCCGCTCAGGGCGTCTCCGACGTGCACTCGGGGATCTGCGCCGATCGAGGCGAACAGGTGGGAGGCGAGCTCCCCGAGCAACGTCCCGCCGTCCCGGGCGACATGTCCAAGCGAGACCTCCCTGCCGTCGGTGACCTAGAGGCGACCGCCGCCACGATGGATCTCACGGGTACCGACGACACGATCGGCACGGGCGGCGAAGAGTCCGGAACCGCCACAGCCCAAGAGAGCAGTGGCAGCGGCGTCACCCTCGAGACCACCGCCAGCTCGGACGCTTCCTCGAGCTCGGGCTCCGACGTCTCGGATGGCTCGGCGGCGACGGACTCGGAAAGCTCCGTCACGGGCACGATGACAGAGGCGGCTACGGCCAGCGAAGAGACCTCCGGCTCCACGTAGCCCACGGGCGCCACGCGAACGTGGGTCCTCGGGCGGTCCGTCCGGATCAGCCGCTCGTGTCGCTGGTGTCGCCGCCTTCACCGGCATCGGGGTTTCCGCCGGTGTCGCCGCCCTCATTGGGGCCGCTCGTCTCCGAGCTGCTGCTGCTCCCGCTCTCCGACTCGCCTCCGGTCGATGCTTCGCCGGTGCCCGCCACGGTCGCCTCCGTGTCCGCCGCGCTCGACGACGACGGGTCGCTCTCGGTGCCGGACGACGTCGTATCGTCGTCTCCCGTCGCGCTCGTGGCTTCGCTTGCCCCAGAGTTCCCCGCGTCGTCCGAGCTCGGGTCCGCCGACGAGGACGTTCCGTCGTCATCTTCACTGGACCCCGAGGCCTCCGACTCCGAACTTGGGCTCGAAGTGCTGCTCGAAGTCCCGGAGGAGGCGACCTCCGGGGGGACACAGACGCCGCCCCTGCACTCCAAACCCGCCTCACACCGCAGCTCGAGGCACGGGCAGCCATTGGCCCCCTCTGGGCACGAGGAGCCCTCGATCTCGAAGCATCCGCACACCAAGATCAGAGTTCCAAGAGCGACAGCTCGGACAACCACAATCGGGCATCCTAGCCGATCTTCTTGCGATCTGCCGAGGCCTCCCGGCCCCACCCCCACCCGGTGCAAGGCGCGTCGTGTACCGACCGACCCTGCGGACCTGGGCAACGAACGCGGTGGCGCCCTAAAGACGGATCTCCGAACAACGCGTGCGGTCAGGATGCGCGGTACCGCTTTCACCACCCACATAGCCCTCGCGGGCCATGAGCGCTGGCGCGGCGCTTCGTTGATCCCCGGCGTTCAGCCGAGACGCAGCGAGCAACGCGAGCCGTCCCCCGCAATCGAACGGCGCCAGCTCGAACGCGGGCCCGAGCGGCGTCCCATCCCCCATCACGTCATCCGGCTCTCCTTCCCAGAGATCGATGAAGAGCAACCGGCCATCGACGATGACACCGAGCCACGCTCCCGAGGGCATTTCACTCTGCGCCGACGCGCGTTCGACCCGCAGCAACGGTCCCCACGGCGTCGCCCTCCCCGCGATGGAGCAGGGCGCCTCCCCGCACGGCTCGGGAGGCTCACCTCGGGCCACGACGGGCGAAACGTCGAGGCTCTGCAACGTCCATGGCTCCGCGTCCTCCGAGGACAACAGCCATGGGCATGGGGCCGCGTCCATCCGGAAGAGCTCGCTCCCGCGGCTTTGCTTGGTCCCGCAGGCCGGCGCGACCGCGACCGGCTCCGCTTTCGCCAAAGGCACGGACTCCACCGCGGCCTTGGGCCGCGCGCACGCGCCAACGATACAGACCCCAAGAGATGCGCAGCGAAGCCTCGACGCGATCCGGGGTCGCCGTGCGGCGCCGTCCCGCATCAGTCGACGAGGCGCGTGGCGTTGATCACGATTTCACCACCCTGACCCGTCGTGGCCATGGCCGGATTGAGCGAGCTCGTTTCCCAGATTTGGTTCTCGCCGTCATCCGTGCCCACGACGTCCTGGCGGGTTCCCGGACGCGAGACGACTGGGGTACAACCGGCGAGCGCCTCCACGGGAAGGGGGCCAAAGGGAAGCTTCCAGTTCTCGAGACGTTCCTGAAGCACCCGGTACTCGACCGTCAGGCTCGCCCCGGAGGTGAGCGACTGGCGAAACTCCAGGACCTCACACTCGGCGACGCCTTCTTCCGGATCGTCGCAAAGACGATCTTTCCAGCCCTCGCCGCCGAGGTCGTAGCCCCCGAAGACCGACTCACCATCCACGCCGGTCGCCGAATAGTTGGGGTTCGCGTCGTAGAAGCCGCGCAAGCAAGCGTCGTAGTTCCAGGTGGCGCGCACGATCTCGGTGCCGGTATAGGGGCTCTCCGCTTCCGAGGCGGCGCGGTCGAACTCGAGATTGAACACGCCGTGCTGCAGGACCATGTCATCTGCGCATCCCACGGACACCGAGCCCAAACTCATCACGACAAGCCAACGAAACGCACCACTGCGGAGCTTCATGCGCGTCCAGTCTCTCCCAAGCGTGTTTGCTCGTCCAGATATGGGGCTCACGCTCGGGCTTTTTGCTGCGGGTTTCGAGGCGGTGACGGGAATCACACTTTGCGCCGTACCGAAGCGGAGAGACCCCCCCACGTGGTAGGTTAGGCGCGCGGCGAGTACGCGCCATCGCCGCCTCGAAACCGACCTCCATGCTTGGGACACAAGACAGCGCCTCCGCGATCTCCCACATCGATGCGCGCCAAAGCGGCGGCACGAGCCTCGACGGGGCGCTGGCCTCGTCTCTGGAAGCTTGTGTCGCGTGGCGGAATCGAGCGATGCAGGCCTTCGATCCCGCGAGCCCGGTCGTCTGGGCGGACCGGGTTCCGGACGTCGGAGCCGCGTGCGAGGTCCTGCTCGCCGATCGCCTGCTCCACGACCTCACCAGCACCGAACGAGAGGGGCTGCTCGAGTTCGTGCGCTCGAGCCAGGGTGAAGACGGCGCGTGGCTCGACGACACGGGCCAACCCGACCTTTCGCTGACGGTGTTGGGATGGTGGGCGAGACGTCAGGCCGGCGACGACGCCCGGTCGCCTTCGATGGTGCTGGCGCAGCGGACCGTCCACGCCCTCGGCGGCGCCCAACGAGCAAGCTTTGGCGTGCGCCTGTGGCTGGCGATGGCGGGGCAGATCCCGTGGTCCTATCTGCCGGCGATCCCCGGCGAGCTGTTCTTGCTCCCCGAACCCATGTGGCTGTCGCCGTCACGCACGTCACCGTGGGCACGGGGCATGTTGACGCCGTACTACCTCATCGCCGCCGCTCCGGCGCGGCTCCACCTCGCGGATGCGAGCCCCTTGCTGCTCGAGCGGCGGCCCGAGACCTTGGTCGCCCCTCGCCTGACCCGGCCCGGACTCGCGGGAGATCTGCTCCAGGCGCTCGATCGCACGGTTCGTTTGTCCCGCAAGTTGCCCCGCGGCGGCCTGCCGCGCTGGGCCCAGCGCAAGGCGGAACAGGCGCTGCATTCCACCCAACAAGACCATGGGGGTTGGTTCTCCACGCGCCCAACGTTGCTCTCGGTGATCGCGTTGCGGGTCCTGGGGGAGCGGTCGGACGCGCCACGCGTGCAGCGAGGCCTGGCGTATCTCCGAAAAGCGCGGGCCTACGCGCTGCTTCCCAGCGGCCCCGACCGCGGGCGCAAGGTGCTCGTGCAACGCGACTCGACCGCGCTGCTCTCGACGACCGCCCGGATCATCGCCGCAGCGCCGTCCGAGGACACGTTGGGCTGGCTCCTGACCCAAGAGGTCGATCGTCCCGGTCCGTGGCAAGACCGCGCGGATGCCCCGGTGGGCGGGTGGCCTCGTGAAGTCGGCGGCGTGGCGCATCTCGACATGGTCTCGACCTGCGCCGCACTCGATGCGATCCGCACGCTCGAAGCGAGCTCGGGTCTCGCCGGCCAAGCGTGGGGCGCCACGCGACGCGCGATGGACGTGCTCGTGGCGATGCAAGAAGCCTCGGGCGGGTTCGCTCGCTACGAGCGCGGAGAAGCGGCCGTGTTCATGCGGCGTTTCCCATGGAGCGACGCCGATCTGCTCGCGTTCGGAGAACCCGACGATCTCGAGCATGTGCGCGTCACCGCGGCCGCGCTCGCAGAACTCGGGCGCACGGGCTTCCGCATCGAAGACGACCGGGTCGACCGCGGCGTACGCTGGCTCGCGGCTCGGACGGCCGATGAACGTGGGCGCCACGACATCACGACCCTCGCCGTGCTCGCCGATGCCTACGCGGCGACGTGCCCCGAAGGGCACGAGCACATCCGCCGGGTCGAGCGGCAACTGCGGGCACGGCAATGCGAAGACGGCTCGTTCGGCGGCCTCCTGCAGACCGCGCACGCGGTTCGCGGACTGCTCGCGCTGGGCGAACGCTGCGTCCAAACCACCCGGGCCGTCCGCCACCTCGTCGGCGCCGTCCAGCTCGACCCCTCGCGCCTCCATCACGCCTCCGATGCCGAGCCGAGCGCCGCCGCTTGCGAGGTCACGCGCGCGCTCGCGGCCTTCCGCGCCGCTGGAGGCACCCTGTGAGGGATCATCACTACGACGTCATCATCGTAGGTGCGGGCATCGCCGGCTGTGCCACCGCGCAAGCGCTCGCGCTCGCGGATCCGCAGCGGCAGCGCAAGGTGCTGCTGCTCGACCGCTACAAGGGCGCGCACCCCCGCTTCTCGGGTGAGTTCATCCACCCGCGCGGGGCGCAGATCCTCGATGACCTCGGGTTCTATCGCCCACTCGTCGCGTCCGGGGCCATCGACGTCGACGGTTTCGCGGTGTTCGAGCACGCCGATCGAGACGTCGTCGACCTCCCGTATGCGAACGTCCCCAACGAGCGTCCTCGCGGGCTGTCCGTCCACCACAAGGGCCTCGTCCGCACCATGCGTCAGGTCCTGAGCGAGGGCGGCCACGTCGAGCTGTGCGAAGGGTGGAGCGTCGAGGCGCTGCGCTACGCCGGCGAGCGTGTGACCGGCGTGCTCGTCCAGGACCGCGCCCGCAATGCGGTGGAGCTGACGTGCGATCTCCTGGTCGGTGCCGACGGCAAGTCGAGCGCCGTGCGGCAACTCGCGAACATCCCCGAGGATGGTCGCGAAACCATCGGCTTCACTGCAGGCCTCGAGATCCTGGACGCCGCATTGCCTCGTCCCACGTGCGCGCACGTGTTCCTCGGCGCATGGGGCCCGATCCTCGCGTACCCAATCCACCGCAACGAGGACGGCAGCGTCGTCACCCGCATGACGTTCGACCTGCCCCGAGAGCTGCCGGCCAAGGGTTCGAAGCTCAAGCCGTACATCCTGCGCTCGTTCGTCCCGTTTCTTCCGTCGCCGCTGGCCGAGCAAGCCGCCGCGGCGATCGAGCAGCTCTCGGGTCCCATGGAAATGGCCCCCACGGTCAATCTCCCGGCACCGAGCGCGGTGCGTCCGGGCCTCGTGCTCGTCGGCGACGCAGGCGGATGCTCGCATCCGATCACGGCGAGCGGGATGACCATGGGTTTGCGCGACGCGGAGACCCTGGGCCGCGAAGCCAAGCGCCGTAGCCTCGTCCCTGGCGCGACCCCGTGGCTCGACATGGCCGCCCTCGGCCGCTATCGCGACGAGCACGATCGTTACGTCCCCACGCGGCAGGCCCTGGCCGACGCGATCTACGAGGCGTTCCGGGGCGAACGCGAAGGCTCGCGCGCGATTCGACGAGCCCTCTTCCACTACTGGAACAGCAGCGAAGCTGCTCGAGCGCGCTCGATGGCGCTGCTCTCCTGCAGCGAACGCAGGCCGAGCGTGTTCCTGACCGAGTACCTCAAGACCGCACGTTGGGCGATCGAGGCGTCGCTCTTGCCCCGTCACGCGCGCAACTTCCCGGTCGAGGACCGCGTTCGTCAAGCTCGCGGCGCAGCTTCGCTCGCGCGCGACAAGCTCGGCCTCGTCGCGCAAGTGATGTGGGCTCAGCTACGCCCAAGCTGGCTTCCACGCGGCACCGCGCCTTTGTCATCCACCTGAGCCGATGTTACCGTCGCCAGCGGATGTCATCGCTGCGCATGGAACCGTTCGCAAAGGTCTTCGCCAAAGTGGTCGCCGGAGCATTGGCCCTCGGCGGGTGCTCGAGCGAGCCCAGTATGGCGGAGAAGCTCGAGCAGGCCGCGCAGCGCGACAAGGCGGAGAAGGCCGCGCAGGAGGCGAAGCTCGCCGAGCTCGCCGCCGCGAAGGCCAAGGAACCCAAGGCCCTCGAGATGCCGTGGAAGGCTTCCGATGTGCGGCGCGCGCTGCCGGCTGGATCCTCACTGACGTATGCGATCCGCGGGACCAACGAGAAAGGCAAGCCCGTCGAGGACGAGTTCGTCGCGGAGATCGAGGGCAACACCGAGGAAGGGGTGCGCTTCAAGGCGTACCGACGCAGCCAGGCCAAGAACCCCGCGGTGACGCAGCTCCAGAGCGGTCAGTGGTCGCAGCTATCGCCGCTGTTCGCGGTCGAGCAAGCCGAAACTTCCCTCGTGCGCCGCGAGCCGATCCAAGTCCCCGCCGGTACTTTCGATACCGTCGTGGTGGAGCTCAAAGGCTTCTTCGGGCAGCACTACACCGCATGGATGGTCGAGGACCGCCCGGGCGTCTACGCGAAGGTCGAGGAGCACCCGAAGATAGGTCAAGAAGGGGACAAGACAGCGCTGACGTACGAGCTCACCACCATCGACGCCTCGAAATGAGTTCGGCTTCCACGCCGGCGGAAGGTCCGAAACGGTGCGAGTAGGTCCACTCCGACCTACCCGTGCTCGAGGCGCCCACGTACCCCGGATAACCACGCCGACTTTGCGAGGCCTTCATTGACACCCCGGTGGGGGCGGGCCTAGGCTTGGATGCGGATGGGCGCCCGTGTGCTGGTGGTCGACGATGATCCGTGGATCCTACGGATGGTGACTGCTTCGCTCGAGAAGCGCAGCTACGTCGTTGACACAGCGAAAGAGGGCAGGCAAGCGCTCGTGCGCGCCGAGGCTCACCCTCCGGACGTCATCATCTCCGACCTCATGATGCCCGTCATGGATGGTTGGACCTTCGTCCGCGAGCTGCGCCAAAACCCTCGGCTCTCGCGGGTTCCAATCATCTTCCTCACGGCCCTGGGTCAAGACGAGGCGAGGATCGGACAGCTCGGAGAACTCGGGATCGGGCCCGACGACTATCTGCCCAAGCCCTTCCGCTTCGAGGACCTCCAGCGCAGGGTCTCGCGGGCCCTCGCTCGCTCCGAGCCCTCGTCGCGCGGGGCCATCCCCGAGACCCAACCCGCACCGCCGGTGCCCGCTGCGAGCTCGCCTCCCGCCCCGGCCGTCGCGCCGCCCCCGTATCCCTACCCCTACCCGGCCGCGCAGGGTGCCTACGGCTACCCGCCGAGCTATCCCTATCCGTACCCCTCGCCCACGGCCTACGCCTATCCGCCGCGGCCCGAGCCCAATCGACCACCGAGCCCCCCTTCCCGCCCGCCCAAGCGCGCCACGGCGCTCAATGGGCGTCTCGAGCAGCTCCAGCTCTCGAGCTTGCTCGTCATGATGGAGATGGAGCGCAAGGCCGGTGTCCTCACGCTCAAAGGCACGACCCACGGCCGGATCTTCCTCCGCGGTGGGCAGGTGATCTGCGCCAAGCTCGATGATCGCCCGGAGCTCAGCGGCCGCGAATGCGTCTACGAGATGTTGCGGTGGGACCAAGGCACGTTCAGCTTCAACGCGATGGAGGTCGACATGGAAGACACGGTCAACTCCACGACCACGCATCTCCTCATGGAAGGTGCGCGCCTCATCGACGAGTCGAACCGTGAGGTCGAAGGGCCAGACGCGTGAGCGATGAGGCCTTCCCGACGCGTGGCCACGACGACGAGCTCCTTTCCGATCCTCCCATGCTTGGGCAGGAGGGTAGCTTGCATGGCTACCGCAGCGGTCGCCGCCTCCGGGTCATCCTGTTTGCGAGCCTCGCCCTAGGCATCGTCTCCGCCATCCTCGGCGTGTTCTGGCTCTCGCACGCAATCCAAGCCCGGAAGGTCACTCCCGCCTATCACACGACGGACGCAGACTCCGTCGCGGCGGAGGACCGCACGCTGCATTGGTCGACAGAGGGCCCAGCCCGCCTGGGTCTGATGCGTACCCCGCCTGGCGTGCTGACGATCGTTCTCCCCGATCGGATCGTTCGGCTCGCCGATGACTCCGACCACGCGCAAGTGAAGGTGCTCATCGAGCGCGGCGAAACGCGTTCGGTGCGGACGCTCGTCGGGCGCGTGGTCGTCGAACCGCGCCCGCAGCAGCCGTAGCTCTAGCTCTAGCCCTGGCTCTGGCTCTGGCTCTGGCCGAGGGGCACGAGCGCCTCGAGTTCCTCGGGCCACGGCGCTTCGAACACGACCTGTGCGCCGGTCCCCGGATGCGGCAGCACGATGCGCGCGGCATGCAATGCGTGACGCCAGAAACCCACCTGGGCCTCGAGTTCGGCGATCGGGCGGCCGTTCTCCATCACTGCGAGGAACGCCGCGTCGTCGACCCCATAGAGCTTGTCCCCGAGCACGGGCGCTCCGCAGCTCGCGAGGTGCACGCGGATCTGATGCTGACGACCGGTCAGCGGCCGGCATCGCAGCAGACTCAGGGGTTCACCCAGGCGCTCCACACAGCGCAGCGGCTGCACTTCCGTGCGCGCGGGCAGACCTCCTCGTGCCTCGGGCAACACCGCCATCTTGACTTGGATCGCCGACCCCAAGGCGCGCCCGATCGGTCGGTCGATGAGGCACGGCTCCGTGATGTGGCCGCGAACGATCGCGAGATACGTCTTCTCGACGCTGCGCTCCTGGAACGCCCGCTTGAGCACCCCCCCGCTGGCGACGGCTCCGCGCCCCGGACGCTCGCGGCGACGGCCGAAGACCATCACCCCAGACGTCTCGCGATCCAAGCGATGCGCCATCTCCCAGCCATGCCCCGCGCCCAAGCGCTCCCGCATCAGGGCCGTCAACGTGTGTCGGTGATAGCGGGCGCTCGGATGCACCGGGAGCCCCGCGGGTTTGTCGAGCACGAGGAGCGCTTCATCGCGATAGACCTCGCGGTAGTCGAGGACCACGTCGGGCTCGGAGGGGGCGGGCCGCAGAAGGATCAGGCGTTGCCCGACACGCACGCGTGCAGACGCCCGCGTGATGACCCGTCCGCATGCCGAACGGACCTGACCGCGCGCGATGATGGCCTGGATCCGCTCTCGCGATAGCCGCACGATCCGCGCCTTGAGGAAGCGATCCAGCCGATAGCCATCGAGGTTCGACTCGACCTCGAGCGGAACCTCGATCCATTCGGGGGGAACCGGGGCGGCCAAGCGCATGCGGTATACTCTCTCGTCCATGGAGAACAAGGGCGGAGCCGAGCGATCTGGGCGCTCTCGAGACGGCAATACGGTCGCGACCGTGGTCGTGAGCCTCGCGATCCTCGCCGTCGCCGGGTTGCTCGTGTTCTGGAATCCGAGCTCGGGCGGCCCGGCCGGTACCTCCAAGGCGGACGATGCAGACGCACCAAGCGCCTCCCCGGCGTCGCCGCGCCCTGAAGGCGCGCGGTCGGCCATCGCCGCGCGCGAGATGGACGAGCCTACGCCGCCCACCCAGCCCAAAGGTCGCGTCAACCCGCTGCTGGTCCAGCCCAACTTCGAGATGAGCCCCGCACCGCCACCCCGCCGCGATCCGCCGACGTTCGAGACCGCGGCCGACGAGATCGCCTGGGTCGAAGACGAGCTCACACGCGCGCGGAAGATGCTCGAAGCGCGCGCGACCTTCCTCGAGCGCCATGAACGGCGGCGCGAACGGGCCGTCGGCGCGGACGAGGACGCCAAGGCTACGGCCGAGCAACGCGGCGCAATCGTGCGCGAGAACTTCGAGCATGCCCAAGCGAAGGTCGCGGAGCTCGAGGCTCGCCTCGTCGAGCTCAACGCCGGCGCCCCCCCGCGTCGCGCCGGCGAAGCCCCTTAGCAGTCGATGACGTCGCAGGCGTCGCCCGGCACGACCTCGGGAGGCGCGTCGGCAGCATCGCCCGTGCACGCGGCCGAGCAGCGGTTCGTCCCACAGCTCACGGTGCCGCCACCACAGTTCTGATAGGACGATCCACAGTCGAGGTCGCACGTTCCGTCGCCGCACGCCACGTCGATGCCGGTGCACGTCTCGGTCATCCCGTCCGCGCAAGCGATGCTGCATGCGTGGCCACCCGATGGACACACCACCCGGACGCCAAAGCAGCTGCGGTACCCCTCGCACGTGACGTTGCACGGAGCGTCGGCCGGGCACTCGATGACCGCGTCGGTGCAGGCGCTCGGAGTCGTACACGCCACGTCGCACGATTGGCCTTCGGGGCAGAGGATCGTCGCGCCAGCGCATGATTGATACTCGGTGCATCGAACCGCGCAGTCGCGATCGGCCGGGCACTCGACGGGACTTCCGTTGCACGCGCTTTGGTCCGAGCTCTCGTCGCAGGCGACGGCGCAGCCCTCCGCCGTATCCTCGTGCTCGCCACAACTCCCCGCGCCATCCGGAGGCACCGGGGCATTGGCGCCGCATTCGAGGGGCTCGCCGGTGGTGCTCTCCCCGAAGGTCTCCGTGGCCTCCGTGGCCGCGCTGCTCTCTGCCTCGGTCGACGCGCTCTCCTCCGAGCTGCCGCCCGTCGACGCGGCGCTGGACGTGGCCGTGCTTCCCGGATCGCTCCCATGGCCCGTGCCCGCGGAGCTCGACGTTTCTCCCGCCGTCGTGGCCGGTTCGCTCGAGGCCTCGGAGCTCGAGGAGCTCGCAGAGGTCGTAGAAGCCGCTGTGCTTCCGCTCGATCCCGCGCTCGTGCTAACGCTGTCCTCTTCCCCGCCGGGGTTCGTGGCCCCCGGATCGAACGGGTTTCCCGAGTTCACATCGACCGTGCAAGTCGAGCCAAGAAGTGCCGTCAAAGTAAGGCCGTAAACAGTTCGCATTCGAGCCGCCACCATACCGGGGTTCGGCGCGCTTCGAAACGTACGAAAAAATCACCCGACGAGCTTCCGACACGGCGGTTCGCAAGATCTGGGGGCTCGCGAGGACAGTCACGCGAACCGCGTGGTCTTTTTCGGCCGACGGATTCGCACCCCGGCTCACGCCACGGCGGAGGTCCGATACACCGGAGTCCAACCGGTGCGGTCCTTGAACAGCCGGACGCAACGGATCTCACGCCGCTCGGTCAGCATGAAGCGATGGTGCAGGTGCGCGGGGACGACCAACAGATCGCCACGCTCGACCGTGATCCGCATCCACGCGTCGTCGCGGGACCGAATGTCGAAGATCCCCTCGCCTTCGACCACGTAGCGCACCTCATCGTCGGTGTGCAGGTGCTCGTCCTTGAACTTGTCGCAGAGCTCGGTGAGCGCCGGAGTCTGCGGGGTCAGCTCGACGATGTCCTGCTCGACGTACCCCCGCTCGGCCTTCAGGGCGTCGAGGGCAGGTTGAACGGCGTGGAGATCGAGCCGCAGCACCTCGTGACACACCCCGACCGCGTCGAGGTCTCGCCCCGTCAGGGGGGTCCGCGCTTGACGATAGGGATCCAACCACTCGAGCTTCATCGCGACGTACCTTCCTCGAGCCCGAGTCGTCGCAGCTCGACGACGGCTCGAAACACGAAATCCAGACACTCGGCTTGGGTCTTCGCCTCCACCCAATCTCGTCCCCAGACGTAGACGCCATGGCCCGCCACGAGCACGGCATCGACGTCCGGATGGGCCTCGATCGCCCCGGCCATCGCATCGCGGAGCTGCGCTTCCCGAGCGGTGTTGGCGATGATGGGGATCCGCAGCTCGTCGAAGCAGCCGAGCCCGCGCAGCCCCTTTTGCATCTCCAGCCCACGGCTGCGGAAGATCCCGCGATCCGAAGAGCTGCGCGTAAAGAGACGCCCTGCCAAGAGCGCCCAGATCGAGTGGCTGTGGATCACCGCCCCAGCCCCGCGCATGCGATACGCGTTGTAGAACAGCGGCTGGCATTCGCTGACCTTGAGCGCGGGATTCTGCGGTGGCCGGAGCACGCGGCAGGACTCGAGATCCGAGCCATCGAGCAAGAACACGTCCTCGGGAGCGATGCGCTCTTTCTGGACGCCGGACGGGGCCATGTGGATGCCCTCGGCGTCGCGGATCGAGATGCCGCCGCCGGTGCCAGAGACCCAGCCGAGCGCGTAGAACTGCCGGCAGAGCTCGGCGATGAGCCAGGCGGGGCGAGTTTCTTCACGGGGCGGCGGAGCGGCGAACGGGTCCACGGTCGCGGCGCAGGATACACGGGGACGCGACGCCAGACCAGATCAGGGGTCCGCCCCGGAACCCAGCAGGGGCGGCAGGATGAGCTGCTGTTCCTGCGCCACCATGCCGAGCGCGACGGAGAGGCGCGCCGCGAGCATCGCTCGTCCGCTCGCGAGACCTCGGCGCAGCTGCCAGCCTCCGAGCGCGAGCCCAACCCCCCATGCCAGGGCGCCGAGCGCCGGCGCGACGAGACCGTACGCGGCGAGGCCAAGCGCGCCAAAGCCGATCCAGATGCGCAAGGCGAGCTTGGCGGAGTCGAGTGCGGGGCGGCTCGCATCCGCGGCGGATTTCTCGATGCGAAGCTCGAACTCTCCGTCGTGCACGCGAACTTTGGCCGCGTCGCGCGGGACCCCGAGGTACATGAGGGCCGGCCGGAGGAGATCCGACAGCTCGCGCTCACGCAGCGTGCTCCGCCCGCGCGCCACGATCGCGCCGTCATAGTCGTCCTCGAGCACGATCCCCGCCTTGAACCCCTGCGTGAACAGGTCGAGGGCAACTTCTTCTTGGGTCAAACCTGCCTCCTTCGCGGCGGCGAGCTGGAGTCTGTGCTCGTCGCCACGCCACGGGAGTGCGCGCGCGAGGGCCGAAGGCGCGCGCCGAGCCGGGAGCGTCCGAGGATCGGAGTTCGACTCACGGGACACCACGGCAAGCTCGGTCTGTCACGTCCGGTGCGTTCGCACAAGGCCGCAGAGCACGCCGTGGTGGTCCGACGAGGGCCCTCCGAAGCTTTCGGCCTAGGCCCGGATCTCTGGGAGCTCACCGCTCGTGGCGAGCAAGGGTTCATCGAAGGTATCGGTCGCCTCGCCCGTCACGGCGTACACGAGCTCCGAGAGCAGATCGTTGGCGGGTCGCAAGTCGAGGTTCAGGTAGCGCCCGAGCCCGAGTCCCGCGGCGCCACCCCCCGCGAGCAGCATGCGCATGTCATAGCCATTGTGGGAGCGGTGGTCGCCTTCGGGCGTGGCCCAATAGATGACGGTGTGATCGAGGAGGGTCCCATCACCTTCGGGGATCGCATCGAGGCGTGCGAACAGGTTGGCCATCTGCTCGGTGTACCAGCGGTAAACCGGGCGGAGCTCTTCGTCCGCGACCGTGGGATTCGTATCGTGCGTGAGGGCGTGGTGCTCCTGCGCTGCGCCCACCCAAGTGTGGATGATCGTGGAAGCCGTCCGGTGCCACATCAGCGAGGCGACCCGGGTGAGGTCGCAGCTGAACGCGGCGACGATCGTGTCGATCATCTGTTGGCCGATATCCGGATAGTTCGTGGGGTCTTGATAGTACGCATCCGCGAGACCCGGCGCGCTCGGGGGGACGCACGAACTCACGTCGACGACCTCGTCGAGTTGACGCTCCATCACGCGGACTTGCGTGAGATGGGCATCGAGGATGTGCGCCCGCTCGTTGCCGATGCGCGACGACAGCTCCGAGAGCTCGCCGGTCCACAGGTCCAAGATGCTCTGCTTGCGCAGGCGCTGAAGGTTGAGTTCGCGCTCGTCGAGTCCGAAGTTGCCAAACAGCGAGTTGTAGACGCTGACCGCGTTGCCCAACGGAGCGAGCGGCTGCGAGGGCCCCGCGTGCGAGAGGTCGGAGTAGTGCAGACCCGACGGCAGCACGCCCAGGCGCAGCGAATGGAACGGGGTCATCCCATCCAGGCGATTGGCGATCACCTGGTCGACCGAGATCCCGAGCGAGAGCTCGTCGGCTCCGGCCTGGGTGCCACAGAAAGACGCATAGTGGCCGGCCTGATGCCCGCCGTCGCGTCCGTCGTTGATCGTCAGGGCCGTCCGCATCCCGCGAATGAAGAGGAGCTTGTCCCGCACGGCCTGCAGCGACGATGCTTGATCCGAGAGCACGTAGCTGCTCCCCGAACCGCTCGGGAGCCACTCCGTCATCTGTCCCATCGGCGTACAGATCGTGAGGAAGCGGATGGGTCGGCCATCGGGAGCAGTCGCGGCGGCGAGGTTGGCGAGCGGCGTGACCGCGAGACCTGCCGCTGCGCCTTTGAGCATGTGGCGTCGGGATAGTTGAACGCGGCGCATGGCTTAGATCTCCTCGGTGGGCGCGGGGGTCATGTACAGGAAGGACTCGGTCACCGTGGCTTCGATGAACGTATCGAGCACGGAGCCTCCGGCCAGGGAACGCGCGGCGATCTGTTCGATGCTGCAGCCGTCTTGCTCCGCGGGAACGCGCCGCAGCGCGAACGTCAGCAACTGCGACGCGAAACACTCGTGGACGAGCTCGGACGCCGCCACGATCGCGGCGAACCCCGCGAGATTGTCGTAGGAGAACTGGCCGTCCGGAGTCACGACGGTCCCGCTCGCGTCGACCGGGGCCACGTTGCCAGGGATCAACTCTTGATGCGTACGGTAGCGCCCGCTCCGATCGTAGTTTTCGAACGCGAACCCGTAGGGATCGATGTAGGTATGACAACCTTTGCACGCTCCATCGGCGGCGTGCAGCACCTCGAGCGTCTCGCGATCGGTGGCGAGCGGCGCTTCGATGTTGGGGAACTCGCTGAACACGGTCCCGTCGGGCAGCGGGACCTCGCGGCAGAACACGTGCTCGAGCACGAAGTGGCCGCGGATCGTGGCGCCCGCGAACGTGTCCGAAGAGCGCACGGCGAGCAGCCCCGGCTGCGCGAGGATGCCGGGGCGCTCCGGCGTCGGGACGAACTGAAACTCCGCGCCGAACATCCCGGGAATGCCGAGCGCCGCCGCGAGCGGGGCGTCGAGAGGGATGCCGGGAGTCGTGAGCAGATCGGCCAGGCTACCCCCGCTCTCGAACACCACGCGCTGCACGAACGCCCCCATCGAGTCCGCGGCGATCTGCGCGATGTCGGGATTGGCCGCGTCGATCCGCTGGAGCCGCGAGACCAAGGCCGCGTCGGTCGCGAGCACGCCGGTCCACTCGCTGAAGAACTCGGTGACTCGCGCGGCACTGCCGGTCAAACGCTGAGCATGCGCGCGAACGCCTTCGGGCGTATCGAGCTCCCCCGCGGCCGCAGCGGCGAGCAACGTGTCGTCGGGCATCGTGCCCGTGAACGTGTAGCTCAGCCGCGACGCGCGTTCGAAACCCGTGAGCGGGATCCGTGCCCCCTCCGCCCGCGTCGGATCTCCGACCTCGACGCGATACACGAAGTTCGGCGACGAGAAGATGCCCTGGAGCAGCCACTCCACCCCGGTCCGGCCATCCACCTCTGCGGCCCCTGCCGCGTAGACGGCGAGCAGACGATCGATCTCGGCCTCGGTCAGCGGACGCCGATAGGCGCGGGTGCCAAACGTCCGCACGAAGCCCTCGACCGCGACCGGGTCGTCGACATCGAGCGACTGCAGCTCCGGAAGAGAAGTCATTGCGGCTGGAGCGAGGCGCTCGGCAGCCCCGAGGTAGTCCTCGAGTTCGCTCGGATCGGACACGAGCTGGGGCGCCGCGACGAAACCTTCGAGATCCGTCACCGGCACGAACGACCCCTCGTCGAGCGACGGTGCGCGCAGGAGATCGCGCACCGTCCGAGTGTATTCGGCGCGGGAGAGCCTCACCGCCACCGCTGGGCCGGCGCCGCCCATGCACGCCGTGGGAACGTGAGGTCCCGAATCTCCGGCCTCCCCGGCGTCGGACATCGGGCCGGATGCCCCGCCCGTACCTGAGTCGTCCGGCGGGAGCGTGTCGACGCCGCCCTCTTCAGGGAGCGGCGCATCGGCGGCCCCCCCGGCCTCCTCCATGACGCCGCTGCCAAACCCGCTGTCGATCTCGTCGAGCGCCGGCGGGAGCTGCCCCTCCGATTCCCCGCACGCCGCTCCACACGCCATCGCTGCGCCGACGGCCAGCCAACCAAGCCGCATTGCCCCACCCATCCAGCCCCTCCGCCTTCGTGCCCCTACACCCGTCCAAACGAGTGTTCGAGCGGTGTACGAAGGTTCCCTGGGTCCGGTGTGCTAGTCCATCGGTTCCGCACACGGCGCCGTAACCTATGGGAACTGCCCGATTGTTGCCTGGCCTCACAGGAGCGTCGAGCGGCAAGCGCCCTTGCCGCCGGTTCCCAAGGCGGCCTGCTGCGGCCGGAATCGCGCCCACCGCGCCCCTCGAGAACCCGCGGGAGGACCCGCGCCGGGCCCCGGTGAGGAACCGCGAGACTCAGGTCTCGAGCGCCCAACGTTTCCGCACCGCCCGAGCCACGGCAGGCGTCACGTAGCGCTCGAAGTCCCCACCGTACCCAGCGATCTCACGAACCATGGAACTCGAGATGAACATCCGGTCGGTGCTCGGGACCAAGAAGACCGTCTCGATGCCCGGGGCGAGATCTCGGTTGGCCATCGCCATCCGGAACTCCCCCTCGAAATCACCCGTGGCCCGCAACCCGCGGACGAGCGCGCAGGCCCCCCGCGTGCGGCAGAATTCGACGGCGAGGCCGTCGAAGCTCGCGACCGAGACGCCCCGCAGATGCCCCACGCTCGCGCCGATGAAGTCGGCGCGCTCTTCCACGGTGAAGGTCTCGTGCTTGGTCGGGTGACGCCCCACGGCGACGATGACTTGGTCGAACAGCTTGGCCGCGCGCTCCACGATGTCCACGTGGCCGACGGTAAACGGATCGAAGGAGCCGGGGTACACAGCGATCCGCGGCGGGTTCGGAAGGCTCACGCGCGAAGTATATGATCAGTCCCCGGTTCCAAGCACGCTTGCTCGCGCCTCGCGGCACGCCAAAGCCGCCTCGTGCAGCGCCCACTGCCCCTGCGCGCGCACCAGGTTGTGCTCGCCGCGGCTTCCGAACCGCGTTGGATCCCAGCCAAAATAGGACTCGCGGAGCGCATCGGCGGCGAATCTCGTGCACAGCTCGAGCGTGATCCACTCGACCCCGTGCAGCAGGGAGCGAAGCTCGCCTTGCGCCAGCGCAAACGGTTGCGCACGCACGTAGCCACGCCAAGAGGCTGCGAACAGATCGAGGCGGAACTGGGCCACCGTCTGGTCCTCACCCCGCGGGTTGCACCAAGAACGCCACGCATCCCCGAGCTCGAGGTGGAGCGCCATGGGCCCCACGGTATCGAGATCCACCCAACCGACCGGAGTCCACGTGGACGGAGCGTCGGAGGCCTCGAAGAGAAGGTTGTTGAGCTTGGGATCGCCGTGGACGATCCGCGCGGGGAGGTCCTCGCAGCTCGGGAGCTCGGACGCGCGCTCGAAGACCCGACGGGCGAGCTGCTCCACGGGCCCGTGGAGGGCGTGGTCGCGATGCTGCTCGAGCGCCGCTTGCAGCGCGCGAAGATGGCCGGGGGTGTCGTGCACACCGTGGCGCATGCCCACGAAGCCGTGCCCCAGGTCCGCCAGCGCGCCGTGGAAGCGACCCAGCGCCCAGCCTGCCGCGTCGGCCTGCGCCTCGTCCCCCATGGTGTCGAAGGTCCGGCCGCGCATGCGCGTCATCACCCGCCATACCTCGCCCTCGGCCTCGAACCATGGCTCGCCGCGATCGCTCCGCAGGAGCTCCGGCGAGGGGACGCCCTTGGCCCGCAGGTGCTCGGTCACGGCGAAGATGTTGTGGTGCACGAGCGGCGAGAACACCGGGTGCACCCGCTGGAGCACGAACTCGCCGCGCGTCGACAGGACGCCGAACGTGTCGTGGATGAGACCTTGACCCCATCGCTCGACGGAGATCGGGTCGCCCACGGTGGGGTACGCGCGCAGAATCGCTAGCGCTCGATCGGGGGTCGCAGCCGTGCGGGACACCGGCCCTTGATGCGCCAAGCGCGGGGCAATGGCAATCCCCGCCGGCTCCCACGGCGTTTCCCGTGGCGTTGATATCGTAGCGGCGTGGTCGAGCCGTCCGCGCCCACCGTCCATCACATCCACGATCGATTTCTCGTCGAGATCGTCGAGGGGTTCGGGCTATGCCCGTTCGCGCGACGCAGCCGAGAGCAGGGCCGCGTCCATCGTCCGCTGTTTTGGACGGAGGAACCCGTCGCCCCGAGCGAGGTGGCGCAGGTCCTCGCGCGCACGCATCACGACCACCCCGACGCGGAGATCATCCTGCTCACCTTCGTCGACAGGCCCGGCCGCTTCACGGACCTGCGCACGTTCGACGCGTTCGTGGTCGAGGTGCGGGCAGCCCATGCCGCGCTGACGGCTGCGCCCTACTTCATGGTCGCCTTTCATCCGAGCTCGGGCAGCGACCTCCCGCCCGATCGACCGCTGACGAAGGACGGACTGGTCCCGCTGCTTCGCCGTAGCCCCGACCCCGTCATCCAGTGTGTCCATGCGGAGGTGCTGACGCAGGTGCGGGCCCAAGCGCAGCGCGCCGCTCGCAAACGCATGCTCGAAGCCGTGGAACAGCTCGACCCGCGCCTCCGCGTCCTGCTCGAGAACAGCATTCAGACCGACTCGGCACTCTCCGCAGACATCGCGCAGGCGAATTTCGAGAGCGTCGGATCCGGTCCACTCCGGGCGCAACTCGAGCAGCGCCTGGACTCGATCCGACACGAACGCCGCGAACTGTACGGTTTCTGAATGTCACGATTCGAGCAGCCCCCTGCAGGACGTCGAAATCTTTCGAAATCTGTGATCACCTCGCCCACAACGCGCACTCCCTAGAGCAGTGAGAGCCCTATGTCCACGACCAAGAAGATCTGCGTCTCCTCCGATGCCTTAGGTACCGTCTGCAACAAGCAAACCAACTCGACCACGGTTCGCCTCCAGGTCGAAGAGCCCACGCCAGGGACGTTCCGCGTCGTGCTGCGCAACGACACCGCTCAGGAAGTCGGATGCGTCCGGCAGGAGCTCGAAGACCTCCCCCCGCCCGCGTTGACCGAACCCAGCCTCTACGTCGTGGTGCGCCCAGAAACCTTCAAGCCCACGGTCCTCCCCGTCACCTCCAACACCGGGACCTACACGCCCGACACCGGTGGGAACGCGATTCGCTTCGTCCCGCCTGCACTCGATCGCGAAGACGAATGGTTCCTCGATCTCTTCCTCCAACGCGACGGCGTCTACCGTCGAGTTGCGCGAGTTCGCACGGTGCTCGTCCACGGTTGATCGGGAATGCTTGACGGATGACCAACGACGTCGCCACCCCCGATTCTGCAGGACCGCCCTCGGACGGCGGGCCCCGCGGAGACGACCCGACCGCCTCCGTGTCGGTCTCGTGGGAGAGTGGGGATGCGCCCTCCACCGATCCAGGGCGCGACCTCGCCGGCATGGCGATGCGCGCCGCGGTCGAACGTCAGCTGTTCCCGGATCTGCCGCCCACGTTCACCCCAAGGATTGGTCGCTATGACGTGCTGCGGCGCGTGGGCATCGGGGGTATGGGCGAGGTGTTCGAGGCTCGCGACCTCGAGCTCCAGCGTGCCGTCGCCCTGAAAGTGCTCCACGCGGAGTTCTCGGAGCGCTACAGAATCCGCCTCAAACGCGAAGCCACGGCGCTGGCGCAGCTCAGCCACCCGGGGATCGCCCACGTCTACGAGGTGGGCGAAGTGGGCGACATCGTCTACTTGGCCATGGAGTTCGTCCCTGGGCCAACCCTCGCGGCGTGGCAGAAGAGCGCGACACACCCCTGGCGCGACATCCTCGACAAATATCTGCAAGCCGGTCAAGCGGTCGCGGCCGCACACGCGGCCGGCATCGTGCACCGCGACTTCAAACCCTCCAACGTCATGGTGCGCCCCGATGGACGCGTCTGCGTGCTCGACTTCGGCCTCGCCCGCGCGATCGCCAGCGACGACACCGAGACCTCCGGGACCGAGTTCGTCCACCCCGATCCGTCCCACACGTTGCTCAGCGATCGACTCACGGCCACGGGAGCGACGCTCGGGACTCCGGCCTATATGTCCCCCGAGCAGATGATGGCCCAGGCCGTGGGAGAGGCGAGCGACCAGTTCAGCTTCTGCGTCGCCTTGTGGGAGGCGCTCTACGGTGAGCGTCCGTACACGGGCTTGACCTCGGGCGAGCTCTTGCGCGCGCTCGTCCTCGAGGAACTCAAGCATCCGCCCCGCAAACCCTGGCGCCCAACGTGGCTCCGGCATGCCCTCAGCCGCGGATTGGAGGTCCAGCCCGAGAAGCGCCATCCCTCGATGACCGCGCTGCTCACGGCTCTCAACACGGCGCCGCGCCGGCGGCTGCAGGTCGCGGGCACGGGTGCTGCCGCCGCGCTGGCCCTGGCCGTCACGGGATACGCCTTGCTTCCCGCCCCGCCGCCATGCCCCGCGGCGCAGACCCGCGTGGAAGACATGCTCGGGCCGCAAGCCCGCGCCGAGCGTCAGGCCGCGTTCATGCGCACGCGCTTGCCCGAAGCCAGCAAAGCGCTCGCCAACGCCGAGTCGCGACTGTCCCGCACCGCATCCGAGTGGAGTCAAGCGTACACGGAGGTGTGCACCACGCTCGCCGCCCCGGATCCCGCGCCGTCGGCCCACACCCGCCGCTCCTGCCTCGAGCGTGGCTTGGAGGAGATGCGCAGCACCGCCAAGGTCCTCGCCAGCGCCGACGCGACCCTCGTCCAGAGGCTCCCCTGGGTCCTGAGCTCGCTCGAGAACGCGACCGCATGCGACCTGGGATCGTCCGTGGCTTCGCACTCCGCCCCCGAGGTGACCGAGACCCTCGCGCGGGTGGCCGCCCTCACGATGACCGGCGATCTGGAAACCGCGACCCGCCTCGCGCAAGACGCAGAGGCCCTCGCGCGCGAGCGCGATGCAAAGCCACAGCTCGCGGAGGCGGTGCTGTGGCGCGGCCGTATCGCCATCGAGCGCGAGGCCTACCGCGAGGCCGAGCCTCTGCTCCAAGATGCCGCGCACCTGGCCCTCGCGGCGTCGCACCACGCCACCACCGTCGATGCCTGGCTCGATCTCGCCAACGTTCACTTCCGCCGGCACGAGATCGAGCGCGCCGAGGTCGCGCTCGAGCAGACCGCCGCCATGATCGCGCGGGTCGATCGCGGAACGGGTCCGCGCATGGCCAAGCTGCAGCTGCGCCGCGGCGAGCTCGCCCGCCACCGCAAGCGCTTCGAGGAAGCGTTCGAAACCCTCGAGCGCGCCCAGGATCTGACCACGAACCTGTTCGGGGAGCGCAGCGTGGAGCACATCCACGTCCTCAAGGCGCTCGGCGACACACAGCTCGACGCCGGACAAGTCGAGCTCGCCGAGCGCTACTACGAGGACGCGCTCCAGATCGCCGCGGAGCGGCTCGGCTCCGACGCCCATGGGCTCGTCGCGCTCCTCCACTACGAGCTTGGACTCGCGCACACGCTCCGGGGAGCGACTGAAGCCGCGAGCTCCGACTTCGCGCGCGCCGAGGCCATCTACGCGCGACTGGCCCCCGACCACGTCATCATGCGGGCCAACGTCCTCTCGGCGCAGGCGGAGGCCGCGTTGCAAGTCGGCGATCCAGCAGCGACGATCGAGACCGCCGATCGCATCGAGCAACTCTTGCTCGCCGCCGGCGAATCGCGACACTTCACCCGCTACAACGCGCACATCCTCCGGATCACGGCGCTCGAAGCCTTGGAGCGCACCGAGGAAGCGCTCGGAAGGCGGCTCGAGTTGCTCGGTCTCATGGAGATCGGTGGCGATTGGATCACCCTCACCAAGCTCCACGCGGAGGTCATCGACGCTTTGCTGGAAGCTGGACGCATCGAACAAGCCGAGGACCATGCGGCCCGAGCCCTGGCGCGGATGAGCCCGCATTTCGAGCCCGACGCCCTCGTGCTCGCGCACCTCCACCACGCGACGAGCTCCGTCGCCCTCGCCCGCGACGACCTGCCCCGCGCGCAGCGAGCCCTCGAACGCGCCCTGACCTCCATCGGCCGGGCCGCCCCGGAAGACCCCGAAGCCGAGATCCCGCGGGCGCTGGTCGCCGAGCTTCGCGTGCGCCTGCTCGAGAAAAAGGGTGAGTCCGCCGAGCACCTCGCCGTCGCAGCCCGCGACGCGCAACGCGACTTCGAAGCCGCAGCCCTGCCGTTGCCCGAGACCATCGCGGCCTATCTAACGCCGCAGCCTGGCGCCGGCACCCCCTGACGGGTCCGCCACGGGGTTCTCGCGCCTGCTCCATTCTGGGGCAAAAGTCAGGGCGGCGAGGCGTGGCGCATTCCAAGACCCCTGGCAATCCGCCCGCGGGCTGACATGGTGTGCTGCGATGCCCTTCGCTTGGCTGGTCTCCGCACTTCTGGTGGGCGCCCCAGAGTCCACCCCCGACCGCCTGCACCGCCGCGGGGTGCACTGCATGGACATGATCGAGCGGGACGAATGCGCCATCGAGAACTTCGAGGCCCTGCTCGGTGAACGCGAGGCGTCGCGGGCTCAGGCCTCGGACGCGCTGCTGCGCCTGCTTCGGCTCTACGGACGCGCCAAGGACGAAGACGGGATCCGCCAGGTGCTGCGGCGGTTCTGGGATGTCGGAATGGGGCGCCGCAGCCTGGGACACATGGCGTATTCGGCCCGGTTCTTTCCGCCCGAGATCGATGTCGTGGTCCGGGGCAACGCGTCGTTCGTGGACGCGGAGATCTGGAGCGGCCTCGAGTTCGACGTGCGCGAGTTCATGCTGACGTGCGACCCCGCGAAGCGCCAAGCGATCCTCGAGGCACAGTGGCGACGCAAGGCGGAACGCCGGGCCCAACGCGAGCAGCGGCCCGCGGAAGAGGTCTACCAGGAGGACCGCGCTCGGGCGGCCGCGGGGCGCTCCGCCTATGAGCAGCGCAACCCGCCCGCCGCGACGCCCGACCCGATCTTCGTCGATGGACCGTGCGCACTTTCACGTGCGCTCGGGGCCACGGACCTCCGGCCGATCGCGACGATGACGGGAGGCATCCACCACGCCGACAACACGCGGTCCATGATCGCGTTCGAGATCCCCGACGTGCGCGAGAAACTCGCGCGGGCCGTCTCGGAGCAGCGGCTCCAGCCCGTTCGGACCGATCACTTCCGCATACCGGGCTTCCAATACGCCGGCCACGCCGTGGATCTCGTGCAGCTCGACAGAGACGAGCTCGTCATGGTGCGCCAAGACATGGCGGAAGGCCTGGTGCTCGCGCGCAAGCAGGGCCGGACGCAGCTCCACCAAGACATCCAACACCTCATCAAGGGGGTGCCCCCAGACGTGGATGGGTTCGTGGTCATGACCTCGAAGGCGGCGACCGCCCTCGGGATGCAGGGCATGAAGGAGACGACGCGAAAGTTCCTCGAGGCCCTGCTTCCCAAACCCAAAGGGGTCCAGATCGCCGTCGTCGCGTCCCGGCAGGTCGGAATCTTCACGCGGGTCCCCACCGATCAAGCGGTCCAGGGGCGGATGATCGTCGGGCTCGCCCAAGCGATCGTGAACCGCCAGGGGCAAAAAGACCCCGAGCTCGAGGCCTGGCTGCGGCAGCTCGACCTGGCGCAGGCGAAAGACGGTCGCGCCCTGCTCGCCAGCTATCTGCTCACCACGGCGCAGCTGCGGGCGATCCTGGAGTGATCGACGCCACGCGCGCTCCGGGACTGGTGCGTTTCCCGGGACGACGCGGGAACCAAAGGCGCCGCGCCTGTGTTCCCATCCGTAGTGTGCCGCGCGAGGTCGACCCGGTGAGCCCAGCCGAAACGGAGCCCGATCGCTCCGGCGAGAAGGCATTCTCGACGCTGCTCGCTCGCGCGCAGGCCGGCGAATCCGCAGCTTGCAGGGTGTTGGTGGAGGCCCATCAATCCCGCGTCTTCGCGCAGCTGCGGGGCATGTTGCGACCGGTGGGTCGCGCAGGCGTGGTGGAAGACCTGGCCCAGGAAACGCTGCTGCGGGCCTTTCGATCGCTCTCGCGCTTCTCGGGCTCCTCGCGCCAGTTTCGTGCATGGCTCCTCACCATCGCGACCCGCCTCGCCCTCAACGAGCTGCGCCGCCGCGGTCCGTGCGAGGAGCTCGACACCGTCGCCGAGCATCGCGAAGCACCCGCGGGCCGCGGGAGCCAGCTCATCGGACGCGGGCTCGAGGCGGCGGTCCGCGACCTGCCCGATGCCTATCGGGCGGCGTTCTTGCTGCGGGAGCTCCACGGCCTCGACTACTCCGAAATCGCCGACGCGCTCGACATCGATGTCGGCACCGTGAAATCCCGCTTGTTTAGAGCGCGCTCCCGCCTGCGGTCCGCGCTGGCGAAAGGCTCACCATGAGTGAACATGATCTCGACTGTCCGCTCAGTGCGGAGGAACGCGAGCTGCTGGCGGTTTGGGCGGACCCCTCGGTCCCCGCCGATTTCTCGGATCGCGTGATCTCGGCGTGGCAACGCGAGGCAGCCCCCACCCCCCGCGCCCGACGCAACGTCCTGCCCTTCGTCGCCGCCATCGTGAGCCTGAGCGCCGCGCTCCTTACGGCGTGGCTCGTCTCGAGCCGCGAAACGCCGACCGCCACCGGATCTCCGAGGCTGGCCTCCGCCCACTTCGATGTCCGAGACGCGGTGACACCTGCCTGCCGGCCATGTCACGCGGGCCAGCACCCAGAAGCCGACCCGGCCGCGCTCGCGGCGTTCGACATGGACATCCCGCAGTGGTGGACCACCCTGTCGCACGATCGCGTGGAGGCCCTGCGTCGGCACGCGGCACTCGGCGGAGACGCCTCCCCATCCAACGGGGACGGGGTGGTGCCATCCGACGCGCGAGGGGCTTGGCGCGACTGCACGGAAACGCCGGAGTCCTGAATCCAAGGTCTCAGAAGCGCAGGCCCGAAGCACTCACGCGGCGAGACACCGCCGCCGGTTTGCGTGTGCCGAGGACGATGAGCACGACGCCCGTCACGATCGCCGCGCTCCCGACCCCGAGGAGGGCGTAGCCGGGAGGTTGGGTGTAGCGCTCCTGCGTGGGGTCGTCTTCCAACGGTTTGGGTGGAGCTGCCGCCAGGCCGGCGCCCACGATCATCACGGCGACGCCGGCCGCGAGCGTGCCGATCCCTGCCTTCGCCATCGGACGGAGCGGACGATGCGACGGGCGAGCATCGTCCGTCGGAGAGCGAACCGGGGTGGCAGGAACGGAGGGCTGTGGTCCTGCGGCCGGGGTCGAGCCCCGCTCGTGCAACGCCACGACTGCCTTTTCCAGCGCGTGGCCGATCTGCTCGACGAGCTCGGTCTCGGTGCAGAGGGAGCACTCCGCCGTCCACTCCACGTCGTTCGCGATCGCGATCTCGATGACGAACCCGGGGGTATCGCCGACGGCTTCGCGCGCCGTCACGTGCACACGCGGGTCGTCTTCGGAGTCGGCGGGAGCGATCCCCGACGCGCTGAAGATGGCATCGCCTTTCTCTTTGGCGCGCGCCCACACCGCCGGACCCGCCTCACCGAGCGCGCTCGCGTCGATCTCGAGCGAAGCCTGTACCTCGACGGCGGAGGTGGAAGGCTCGACCTCGGACACCGGAGCCGGTGCGACGATCATCGTCCCCGTGAGGGCAGCGATCCAAACATTCATGGTGGGGTCTTCGCGCTCCGTTTCTCGCAGATCGTCGCCCACGCGAGGACGCTGGGATCCTCGCTGCCTCGAGCCGCCGCGACGCAGTCCGCGAACCGGCCTTGCTCCTTGAAGCCCAGCACCTCGAGCTTCTGCCGCTCCTTGGCGTCCGACCAACATTCGCGACGCCTCACGTCCGCCATCATGCGATCCCACGACTGCATGGCCCGGGCTTCGCGAGCCCGGACCTCGACGCCGTCGCAGACTTCGCGAGGCGCAGGCGCAGCTACGGCCGCCACGGGCTGCTTGTCACGCTTCCGTGAGGCGCCCCACCGCGGTGGCGCGGGGGGCAGGTCGCCCGTGCGGGATGAGGGTTCGGGGGCGGGTGGGACCGCGACGGGCGGCTCGAGGGCGACGAACGTCGGGTGGCTGAGCTCCGCTTCCCCTGCGGCGGCCTCCGGCGTCGCGGGGACGGGCCGCGTCGCGGGGACGGGCGGCGTCGCGGGAACGGGCAGCGTCGCGGGTGCGGACGGAGGCGCGGTGGGGGGCGGTGCATCCACGGATCGAGGACGCCCGGAGGTCGCTGCGACCACCGCGCTCGCCGATGGGCGTGGTTCGGCCCAAACCTCGTCGGCCTCGGAGCTCGGGCTCTCCGGCTGCAGCCACGCGACCAGGCCAACGACCACGGCCCCGCCGATCCCGAGGAGCGCCGGAGCGGCCGCCCGGCTGCGCCAACGCGACCCACGCCCGGAGACGTCGCGCTCCAGGGCCCGGAGCGCATTCGCCACGGCGCGGGCCGATGCCGGCCGAGCCAGCGGATCGCGCAGCAAGCAACGATCGACGACCGCGACGAGCGACGCGGGCAGATCCTCGCGGTGGGTGCGAATGGAGGGTGCGTCCATCGAGGCCTTGATCGCGAGGAGCTCGGGTACGCTGCTCGCGACGAACGGGGTGGTTCCGCTCAACATCTCGTAGAGCAGCACCCCGAGCGCGTAGACATCGAAGCTCGGGGTCGCGACGATCCCTCGCGACTGCTCGGGGGCCATCGCGTTGGGCGTACCGACGACCCGCCCTTGCATGGTCAGGCGCACGTTGGCGTCCTCGACCCCGTAGGCGATCCCGAAGTCGACGACCTTCACGCGCTCCTCGCCCCGAACCTCGAGGAGCATCACGTTCTCGCTCTTGAGATCGCGGTGGATGATCCCTGCCTCATGGGCAGCCTGCAGCGCCTCGGCCACGGCGATCCCGATCCGGACGACGCGCAACGGGGCGAAGCGCCCTTGGTCCTGCAGGACCTCTTTGATCGTCCGGCCTGCCAGGAACTCCATGGCAATGAAGGGGCGGCCGTCTTCGAGCTCGCCCGCGTCGAGCACGTCCACGATGTTTGGATGGCCCGCCGCGCTCGCAGCCTTGGGTTCGATGCGAAACCTGCGCTTGGCCGCTTCCTGGTCGAGGAAAGGATGCAAGACCTTGAGGGCGACCCTACGGCCCACGTGCACGTGGACCGCCTCGAAGACCTCCCCCATCCCCCCCTCGCCGAGTCGCCGCTCGATCCGAAAGCGTCCGAGGACGACATCCCCCGGTCCGAGCGCCCGGGCTTGGGCTCCTGGCCGAGAATCCAGGCTCTGCGGAGGTAACGCCGACATGACGCGAGACGGGAAGGATAGCGGGCGGCAGGGGTCTAGCGCGCCGTCCGGGTTTGGCACGTCCCTTCCATGTGCTAAGCCGGCCACGACGATGTTCGGCAGCCGTCTGATGCTCCTGTCGGCCCTCGCGCTCAGCGCGGTCGGCTGCGTCCGCGACAACGCCGATCACTGTGTCCACCGCGAACAGGACCTCACCTGCCGGCAGGAGCATCCCGATCTGCCGTATTGCAGTCGGTGCGAGGCCAACAACGACGGCTGCGTCGCGGCGCCCGAGGAGGATCCGCGTTGCTGGCTGGAAGAAGAACCCGCCGACGACGCGGGCTCCGTGACGCCGGACACGGGGAACACCGGGACCCACGGCACATCGACGCTGGCTTCCGCGGGCACCGCCTCGGAGAGCGGTACGTCGACGAGCGACGGCTCGACGGCCGAGACGGCGACGGCGAACGGGAACGAAGAGGCGACCCAGTCCTCGACCGAGGGCACGATCTCGGGCGACGCGACGACCTCCACCGAGGACACCACGACCGTCACGGGGAACACGACCGATCCTACGGACTCGGGCGGAGCGACGTCCGGCTCCCAAGACGCCGATGGATCCACCTCCGAGGTGGCGGAGGCTTCGTCCACGGACGACACCACGGGAACCGTGGAGAGCTCGAGCGAAGCCGGCGAGGTCTCGACGACCGAAACCGATCCGCCGACGGAGTGTGGCAACGGCGTGGTCGATCCCCCGCAAGAGGAGTGCGACGGAGGCCTCGGCACGGGCCCGCGCACGTGTGAAGACCTCGAGCTCGGCACGGGTCCGCTGTATTGCGGTGACGACTGCCTCTACGACACCTCCCAATGCGAGCAGCCCCCCGATTGCGGCAACGGGATCCGCGAAGAGGGCGAGGCCTGCGACGGCGAGGTGGACGACCTGACCTGCACGCAGATCTCGGACGACTACATCGCCGGCGAGCTCGGCTGCACGGACGACTGCCGACTCGACCCATCGCTGTGCATCTCGTGCCGTACCCTACTCGAGACCTGCGACGTGACCCTCCCGTGTTGCGAAGGCCTCGGCTGTTCGCTCGGCGTCTGCGCGGTGTGACGCTTGCGGCAGGGCCCGCGCCCGGCCCGTCCTGGTCCCACGCTGGTCCTTGCGCACGGGCTACGCCGCATCGCGTCGGGAACCCGAGCTGCGCTACGCTCGGCGACGTGCATCGTTCACGACCGATCATCCCATGGGTCGCGCTCATCGTCGCCTGCTCGGCCGATCCTGGCGGGAGCGACGATGGTTCCTCCTCCGCGGGAGCCACGACGGAAGCGACCGCGGGTACGAGTGAGGCGAGTTCGATGACGTCCACGGCTTCGTCCTCCACCTCGTCGTCGACGAGCGGGGGCACGAGCACCTCGATCGCCACGGAGACCACGGCTGCGGCCGAGGAAACGGCAGTGGGGACGACCGAGGTCGGGGATGCCTCGGCTTCGACGACGGGGCCGAGCTCCGAATCGACATCGGCGAGCGAAGCCGATACGGGCGGTGGGGAGAGCTCGGACGACGCGTTGTGTCCCGCGAGCGCCTGGTTTTGCGAAGACTTTGAATCCCTTCCGCTCGGGAGCTTCGCCGGCGACGAGCGCTGGGCGGTCGTCGTCAACAACAGCGACCGAGAGAATCGCGACCTCGCGATCGGCGATGCCATGCCGCACACGGGGACCGCGGCCCTGCGCGCGACCACGGCCTCCGGCGACACGAACAACTGGCAGAACTACCTGCTGCATACGTTCGATGTCCCACGCGCGGCATTCTTCGGCCGGGCATTCTATTACGTCGCCACGTTCGCGGACCAAACGGACGGCAGCGCGCATTGGATGCTGCTCGAGCATCGCGCCTACGGCACGTACAATGGGATCGAGAACGAGAACCCCGGTCACGTGATCCGGATCCTCAATGGCTTCTCCGTCACGGGAGACGAACCGAACCAGACGGTCCCGCTGTCCTTCAACTACGCCGGCGTTCCAGAGATGGGAACCCGGAGCAGCGCGCAGCCGGTGTTCGATGGGCGGTGGGTCTGTTTCGAGTGGGCCTATGACGAACCCGCCAACCGCCTCGCCCTCTGGATGGACGGCGAGCTGGTCCTCGAGAGCGAGGGCATCGGCGACTACGTCCTGCCTCCGGCCGAAACCGTCGCGATCGGTGCCGCGAGCAACTCCGGAAACTACGCGCAGGGCTTCGACGTGTGGATCGACGATCTCGCGTTGGGCTCCGAGCGTCTCGGTTGCGGCGCGCCCTGAGGGCCGATCCACGACGGTCGCGGCGGAACCCTTGCGTCGCGCGGAAAACCGAAGGAAAGTGGCGCCGAGACGCTCCTTTGCCGGTACCGTGCACCACGCGAACGTGGGCGATCGCACTCAGCGTTTGGCTCGTCCACGTGGGGCCCGCCCGGGCCCAACCGGAAGCCGTGACGTCGAAGCCCGGCGAGACCGCGCCCCCGGCGAGCGGTACGACCACCGGTGAGGGACAGCCTCCCGTGCAGCGTCCTCGCAACGCGAACACGGCGGAGGCGAGGATCCACGCCGGAGATGCGCACTGGCGGGCAGGCGAGTTCCCGGAGGCCGCGCGCGAATACGAGGCAGCTTGGCTCGCGCTCGATCCGGGCATGCAGCGCAGCGCCCTCGGCGAGCTGCTCGTACTCAAGGCGACCGACGCCTATCGACTCGCGCGGGAGGCGAACGCGGAGGAGACCTTGCGGGCCAGCGAGATCCTGCTGCAGCGCTACATCGACTCGGCCACGGAGGCCGGCCTGCACCCCAACGACGCGCTCGTGCAAGAACACGCTCGAATCCGCGCGGAATTGGACGCGATCGAGCCGGAACCCGAGCCCGAGCCGGCGCAAAGTCTCGCCGCGGATCCCAAGCCCGAAGCGAGCCCCCTCGCCGAGCCCGACCCAGAACCGGGGCCGATCACCCCGCCGCCCACCCGGGACGACCGCGCGCCGTCCGAACGGCCAAGTGCCCGCCGGCAAGCGAGTTTTGCGCTGTTCGCAGTCGGAGCGGCGGCGACGATCACCGGCGCAGTCCTGGTCGGGACCGGTGCACGCCTGACCGACGACTACCTCGAAGAGCAACGCGACGCGCGGTTTTCCATGGACGGCTACATGAACCTCCCGCCCTCGGACCAGGCCGCGTATGCCGAAACCTACGACGCGTGGATCGCTGATGCGGAGGACACCCGTCGCCTGCGGATTGGGATCGGGATCGCCGCTCTCGGAGTCGGCGTCGCCTCGCTCGTGGTCGGGGCTGTCCTGTTCGCGAAGGACAAGCCGTCTGCCAGCGTGCGAGCGCGGGTCGAGCGCAGGTGGACGGGCGGGCGAGTCCGCTTTTAGCCGGAGCACATTCCGAGGTAGCCTGACCGAAAGGTGACCACCCGGCCCACAGCCTCGGACGAGCCATCGATTCCCGAGGGAACGATGGTCGACGGACGGTACCGTGTCGGCCAACGTCTCGGCTCGGGCGGGATGGGGGACGTCTACGCCGCGGAGCTCGTCAACTTGCGCAAGCAGGTCGCGATCAAGTTCCTGCGGCTCGAGAGCCTGCACACCCCCGACGGACCGAGCATCATCGAGCGCTTCCTTCGCGAAGCGCGAGCGGCCTCCGCGATCAAGCACCACAACGTGGTCGACATCATCGACTACGGTGAGTCCGAGGGTAAGGTCTACTACGTGATGGAGCGCCTCTACGGGCGCGACCTCGCGGCGGTCCTCCGTTCGGTCGAGCGCCTCAGCTGGTCCGAGACGCGGGGAATCCTGCTGCAGACAGCCCGGGCCCTGCGCGCGGCCCACGACCACGGCATCATTCACCGCGACATCAAGCCGGGCAACATCTTCATCGTCGACCGTGAAGACGACGACGATGAACAGCGCGTCAAGGTGCTCGATTTCGGGATCGCCAAGGTCGAACCCAGCGCATCCATCGAGAACCAAGCGCTCACCAAGACCTCGCAGATCCTCGGGACCGCCTGGTACATGGCCCCGGAGCAGGCGACCGGCGGCACGGCGAACCCGCGCAGCGACGTCTATGCCCTCGGCGTGGTGGCGTACCAGATGCTGACGGGGCTGGTGCCCTTCGACGGACCCACCACATTCCAGGTGCTCTACCGTCACTTGCAGGAGCCTCCCAAGCCCCTCCGCGAGCTCGCACCCGATGTTCAGGAGGACGTCGAACGCCTGGTCTTGCGCGCGCTCGCCAAGGATCCGGAAGCTCGGTTCACGTCCATGCGCGCGATGGGGCGCGCGATCGCGGCAATCGGTACGGCTGGGCACACATCGGTGCTCGCGAGCCACTCCCAAGAAACTGCGACCTCCACCCAAACCCCCACGGACGCGCCCACCGAGCCCGTCGCGCCGATCGCCCGCCGGACCGGCGGCTCGCGTCGCGTGCTCGTGGGGATCACAGCGACCGCGAGCCTCGGGGCGCTGGCTTGGGCGCTGACGCGCCAACCGACGAGCCCTGCGTCGAAGGGCAGCGACCATGCAGGGTCCGGCGCCGCGGCGGCGGCTGCCGCTGCGCCACCCGTTCCTGCGGACCCCGACGCCATACCGGCCGTCGACCCCGGTGGGCCCGAACGGGATCGCAACGGTGACGGAGCACCCGCCCACGGGCGGACGCCCGAAGCCCCCGCGGCGGCCCAGCAAGACCCGACGGCCCCCGAGTCCGTGAGTGGGGCCAGGACGGCGCCCGAGCCCCTGAGTGGGGCCGGGACGGCGCCCACGATCCCGGCCGGGCCCGGCGAGGGAGCCGAAGGGCACCTCGGGACCGCCAAGGAGGAGGGCGGTCCCGTGGCCGCCTCCGACCCACCCTCCGCCGAGCCGCGCACGACCGAGCCACAGGTCAAGCGCCGCCGTCCCCCTGCCACCGATGCCGAGACGGCGTCACGACTCCGGCAGGCCGCGCGACGAAAGTGCAGCGGAGCGTCGGTCCCCAAAGGGACGTCGATCCAAGTGACGTTCTCGATCGGCTCCGACGGGGTCGTCGGCGCCCCGCGAATCCACGGGGATACCTTCGGCACGGAGGTCGCCGCGTGCCTCGAGCGCCTCGTCGAACAGACGACCTTCCCCAAAGGTGCGCTCCGAGTCGAGACGATCACGTTCACGTTCTGACCACCCAAGGCGCCTCCAAGCGCAGCCCGTCACGTCACGAGCCGTGGCCCCGATAGTGCCCGACGACCGCTTGCGCGATTCCGGCGGCGATCTCCGAGCGAACCTCCGGATCGAGCAACCGCGCCCCCTCCTGCGGATGGTCGAGGAAACCCGCCTCGAACAACACGGCGGGCATGCGGGCGCCCATCAGCACGTCGAAGGGAGCCTGACGCACGCCACGATCCGCGCGCTCGGGAAAGCGCTGCGCTTGTTGGCGCTGGAGCTCGGCGGCGAATCGCACCGAGCGTTCTCGTTGGGCCGCGCGCTCGAGCTCCCTCACCATCGTCGCCGCCTCATGGTCGGCTTTCGGCGCCCCGGCGGCTTCGCGCAGGGCCCCCTCGTTCTCCCGACGCGCGGTCCAGGCTGCGTCGCGGGCACTGGCGGTCGCATCGAGCACGTACGTCTCGAACCCATGCTGCTCGTGGTCGGGTGAAGCGTTCGCGTGCAAGCTGATGAAAAGATCGGCCCCGATCGCGTTGGCGCGTTCGATGCGGCCCGCGAGCGTGAGTGCGGCGTCGTCCTCCCGGGTCAGATGGACGTGCGCATGGGGTAGCTCCTGCACGAGCGCTCGCTGGGTGGCACGCGCGAGCTCCATCGTCACGGACTTCTCGCTCGTGTGCCCGTCGAAGGCCAAGCAACCGTGGTTGTCGCCGCCGTGCCCGGCATCGAGCACGATCACGAACGGACGCGCGAGCACTGGGGTCGGACCCCCGGCGTACACCGGGTGCGGGACTACCGCCGTCATCGAGAACGCCAAGAGAACCCGGGCCATCCACATGTGACTACATGTAGGACCACGCTCCGGCCGACGCAATTTTTCTGATAGGTTTGGAGGCTCCGTGCGATTTGCATCCGCCGCGATTCTGGTCGGCTTCGTCCTCGCGGCGGCAATTCTCCAGGTGCTGGCCACGATCAAGCTGGGGCTGGCCTCCGTCGACGCACTCGCGCGCGTGGCCCATCAACCCGCCGCGCCCTACCTCTGGGGCACGCTCGGAGCCGCCGTGGTGCTCCTCGTGGTTTGGATCTTGCGCGGCACGCCGTGGCGGGCGTTGGGCGCATTTGCACTGCTCGCCGTGCCCCTCGTGCTCGTCCTCGCCGGCAAGATCTCGGTGCTCGGGCTCGCCTTCCACGGCGAGTCCATGCTCCACCACTTCACGGCCCTCCTCTCCGCGATCGGGTGCGCCCAGATCCTCGTCGATTGGGCCACGATGCGGGCGCTCGGCCGCGCGCGATGGTTCCCCATCGCGCTCTGCTCGGGCGGCGTGCTCGGAGCCCTCGCCGTCCACGTGATGCGCATGTTCTCGGTCCCGGGGTTCCCGTTCGAGCGCGTCACGCAAGCGGCGACGGCGTGCGCCCTGGCGGGGCTGCTCACCGCACTCGCGGTGCTTTGGAAGCGCGCTCAGCCCCCGGCGCTGCGCTGGGTGTCGATGCTCTTGATCGGCGTCTTGTTCCTGCGCGTCGGCTTGGCCGGTCCCGGTGGCCTGCACGGGGCCGCGGTGCCCGAGGAAGCACGCACGTTGTTGCTGGCCACGGTGGTCCTCTGCGCGCTGAGCGTCGCGAGCCTGTTTCGTCCCCAGGCCGCCCCGGGCGTGCGCGGCCTCGTCGTCCTGCTCAGCGCCCTCGCGACGGCGCTGCTCTACCTCATGTACCAACGCAGCTTCGGCATGTTGGAAGACGGCATCGGGGGGCTCGCGCAATCTCTGTTCGCGTTTCCCCTGCCCTATCCCGAATACGTGGCGCCGTGGCGGGTCTACGCCGTCTGCAGCGGCCTGTTCGTGATGTTCCTGACCGTCTACGGCAGCCTGATGGCGGTCGAAGATCGCGTTCGCGGCACGGCGCTCGCCCTGCTCCTCGTCACGGGCCTCGGCCTCAACCATCCGCAGCTCCTGCTGATGACGCTGGGTGGGCACCTCTTGTGGCTCGCGAGTCTCTTGGTCCCCGCCCCGGGCACGGCACCCCGACCCGCCAAGGAGTCGATCTCGGTGATCCTCCAAGAGTTCGCCGCGACGACGCAGCTCCCCGCCCCGGTCGTGCTCACGCAGCCCGGGCACGAGGTCATCGCGGTGCGGGGAGAGCTCGCCGGGACGGCCGTGGACGTCCGCGCCCGCAGCCGACGAGGCGAGGCCTGGCACATTCGCGTGAGGGTCGGGGTCCCTGGCCGCGGACGACCCGAGGTCGAACTCCAACCCGACGGTTCGGCCTCCGGCGCGCGGCCTGCCCATCCGATCCAACGTACCCATCGGATCCGCGGGTCCGCCCGGGCGCTCGAACGCGTCGACGACCCCACGCTCGATGCCCTGCTTGCCTTCGCGCGGGCACGCGCACGGTTTTGGAGCGCGGGCACGGAGATCGAGCTCGGCGAAGACCTCTCGGCACTCGACAGCGGTCGGCTCGGGGAACTCACGCGCGCGCTGACCCGCCGCGCGTGAGGTGGGGCCCCCTTCGCGCTCTAGTGCCGCTCTAGGGCTCGGGTTTGGGGTCCACCCCGGACGCGGAGGCGAGCGGTGCCGACTCGTCGAGGAACGCGACCGCTTCGCGATCGCCTGGGGCCACATCGAGCAGGCGTTGATACAGCTCGCGTGCCCGCGCCCTGCGACCGCTCGCCTTGGCCACCCGCGCGGCGCCCCGCAAGGCGGGCACGAGCTTGGGCGAGCGATCCAGCGCGAGCTGATAGTAGCGGTTCGCCGTCGTCGCGTTGCCGAGCTTGAGATGCGCCGACCCCAAGCACGTGAGGACGTCGAGATCCTGCGGGCGCCGATCGTACGCTTTGACGAGCAACGGAATGCCCTCGTTGGGTCGACCGCCCTCCACCGCGTCGCATCCAGCGTGGATCAGCTTGTCCGTGGACATCCCCCCGCCATTCCGAGCCTTCTGCGTCGCGTCGCCGTGAGACCCGGACTCGGGATCGACCGGCTCTTGCGCCCCGGGAGCGGGTGCTCGCTTCGGCGGCGCGTCCAAGCTGCCTCGGAGCGCAAGGGCGCTCGCCTGCTCGGGGCTAGCCGCCAGGATCTCATCGAGGATGACGCGCGCCGACGCAGCGTCGCCCGTGCGCGCGTGCGTCAAGGCCAACAGGAGGCGCGTGGTCGCGGACGGCTCGGGCAGTGCCGCGAGCGCGGTACGAAGCCGGTCCAGTTCACCTTCGTCGAAGCCCGCCGAGCCTTCGCGCCAAAGCGGGGCGGCGCGCACGACCTCGGCCAGCTCGAGGTCGCCGCCGACGTCTTGGAGGTCGGAGAGCGGACGCCCCTGGACGAGGCGAAGCCGGGTCCGTACGCGCTCGACCCACGCAGGTTCGAGCAGCGAGACATCGGTGCCCGCGAAGATCTGCCCCGCGCGCTCCGCATCGTCTTGGGCACGAAACTGCCAGGAGCTCTGCGATCCGTGGTCCACGGAGGCGGCAATCCACGCGAGCAACGAGCGGGTCGAGAACAGCTCCACCTGCGTCAGCTTGAGCGCGGCGACCCCCGTCGGACCGAGCGCTCCGGTCTCCAACTTGGATGCGAGCGAGGCTTCCACCGCAGCGAGGTTCTCCGCGCGATGAACCGCCTTGCGCGCGCGCTCGACCTCGGCAGGGATCGCGTCCGCGACGGGCTTTGGCTCGGCCGGGGCCTCTGCGGTCGCGCTCGGCAGCCCCAGCGCCACGAGTCGGCGCCCAAGCGGCGAGACGGCGACCACGACGGCCACACCCGCGACGAGCGTCACCCCGACGACCCAGCGCCACGCACCACCTCGCGCCGGCGCGAGCTCGAACTCGTCGGGCTCACGCGAGGCTTGCACGCGGCCCGAGTCCGAAGCGCGAGCGGAGGCGAGATACATCCCCGAGCCGTCGATCGTCGCGGGTTCGGATTGCGGCGCAGGACGGCGTGCTCGGGGAGCATCCGGCTCGGGCTGGAACGCCGGGACCTCCTCCACGTCGTGGAGCTCGGGAGGCTGCACCTTCGAGAGATCGACGACGCGCGAGATCTCCTGGGCGATGTAGAGCGGCGAAGAGACCACGCGCTCGGACTCGTCGTCGACGGCGTGCTGGAGCGGAAAGCGGATGCTCGGGTCGTCCTTCAACAGGTCGGCGAGGCCGATCTCGGCCGAAGGGTCGTGGCCCGGCGAGAACATGTCGGTGCTCGCAGGACGCCCTTGAGCGAACTCCGGCGGAGGACCGAGGTCGGGAAGCGAAGGCAACGGCGTGGGTTCGAACGTGCGATAGACGACCGGCAAGTCGGGGAAGCCGGCGAACACGTCCGAGAACTCGGGCATGGCTCCGAGCCGAAGCCACTGGTTTCCGGATCGAGAGACGCGATCGTCGGGATGGAGCCGCCCTTGCGCGATCCAAGTGCGCAACGTCGAAAGATCGGGAGCGGTGAAGAGTTCGCCGTCGACCGTCTCCACCTGCCACGGCTGCGTGGGTGCCGGATCCCAACGAAAGACGTAGCTGCACACGGAGCAACGAATCGCAGCCCCGTCAGGACCCACCTGTTCGTCCAGCGCGAACTGGGTTTGGCAGTTAGAGCATCGAACCAGCAAATGTTCGCTCCGTCTTGGAAGTTAGCACACGCGGCCAGAACGCCATACGGTCCGCGCAACCTACGCGGACCCTTTTGTGGGCTCGCGCCCGCGTGTCTCGCATTGAACCCGGCCAACGATCAGGTCGGACCCGCCCATCCATTCTCGCGAACGCAGGGACTTCTGCACACAACATCACCCGTAGAGCCGAGCAAAGAGTGACCCACCGACGGTGAGCAGGATCGCCAACGTGAGCCACCCCGAGAACAAGCGCATCGCGAGCGGCACCGCACCGTGATGCTCGAGTCCCGCTTCGGCGTGGCACGCCGGGCACGAAAGCGGCGTCCCTTCGGTTTGCCAGATGTGGTGGCACTGGCTGCACTGGTATTCCGCCATCCTGCCGAGTTAGCTGCGCGGGTTTGCCGTGTCAAGCACTCGGCCGGGTCTGCACCGGGGCAAAACGGTGTCACACTATGGCCTGTGCGCATCCTCCTCATCGAAGACGACGCGAGGCTCGCTGAACACACTGCGGAGTACCTCACCCACCACGACGCGCAGGTCGAGGTCGCGTCGGACGGAGAGCGCGGCCTTGTGCGGGCCCGCAGCGGTGAACACGACCTGGTCCTCTTGGACCTCATGCTGCCGAAACTGGATGGGATCGAGCTCTGCAAGCAGCTCCGCAGCTCCTCGAATGTCCCGGTGATCATGCTGACCGCCCGCGGAGACGAGGTCGATCGCATCGTCGGGCTCGAACTCGGCGCCGACGACTACCTCGCCAAACCGTTCAGCCCCCGTGAGCTCCTCGCACGGATCCGTGCGGTCCTGCGGCGCCATCAGGCCCCCGCCCCCGCGTCCGCCGGTGAACCTTCGGCCGAGCTGCGCGTCGACGACCTCGTGATCAACCGCGATCGTCGAACCGCCGATTTTCGCGGCGAACGCGTCGAGCTCACCGCGTTCCAGTTCGACTTGCTCTGGGTGCTCGCTCAATCGGCGCGCAAGGTCCTCGGGCGCGGGGAGATCCATACCGCCGTGCGCGAGCTCCGGGGCGAACCCCCCAGCGAGTTCGACCCGGCCATCGATCGTTCGATCGATGTCCACCTCTCGAAGATCCGCTCGGCGCTAACGACCGCCCATGACGATGCCGCCAAGCTGATCCAAACCGTGCGAGGCGTCGGCTATGTCCTCGGCGCCGAATAGCCATGAACGCGACCCTCAGGTGTCCGCGGTCTGGCCACGCGCGACCGAGCGGCGCAGTCCATCTGGCCTTTTCCGCCGCATCTACCTGACGTTCGTGGTCGCGGCGCTCGGCGCAGCCATCGTCGCCGCGCTCGGTGCCTGGTTCTTCGCCAATCAGGCGCGTCAACGCTGGGTCGGCACCACGCTCGAGGTCCTCGTCGACGAGCACGACGCGTTGCTCGCGCTCCTGCACGACACCGGGGCGCTCGAGGAGCACGCCGATGCCCTGTCCGAGAAGCTCGACGCCCATGTCAGCATCTACGATGCGACGGGCCAGCGCCTGGCAGGGGACGGGCCCGCCCAACCGCGTCGTGCCCGTCGTTGGGTCGCGCGCACCGAGCATGGCCAACCCGTCGTCCAGCGCAACGCCCCCGGTCACACCTCGGTGCTGGTGCCACTGGTCGAGCCCACACGGGGCGACACCATTGCGATCGTCCACGTCGTACCCGACGAGCGCGGCCGTGGAGCCCCGGTCTTCGTTTCCGCGGTGGTGACGCTGCTCTTGCTCGGGCTCGGCGCGTGGTCCTTGTCTCGCTCGTTCACCCGCCGGATCGGGCGACTCGAACGCAGCGCCGAGCGCATCGCCCGGGGTGAACTCAGCCATCGCGTGCGGCTCGATGCCGACCCACCGGAGGACGAGATCGACGAGCTCGGCGTGGCCTTCAACCAGATGGCCGATCGCGTCCAAAGTCTGCTCGTCGGACAGCAGACGTTGCTGGCCAACGTCTCCCACGAGCTGCGGACGCCGATCGCCCGCATCAAGGTGTTGCTCGAGTTGCTCGAGGACCGCCTCGAAGCCCTGCGCCCCACCGTACCCTCCGGCGGTGTCGCCCACGTGGATCGCCTCCATCGGGGGTTGGCCGAGATGGTCCGCGACACCAAAGAGATCGAGACGCTGATCGGCGATCTCCTGACGAGCGGGCGACTCGAACTGCGGCCCGGCGACGACGCCGGCCTGGACACGGGTCCCGTCGAGCTGCGGACGGCCTGCCGTCGCATGGCGGAGCGCTTCGGTGCGACCGTGGAGTGTCCCACGATCACGATCATCGCCGACGAGATGTTGCTCGAACGCCTGCTCAGCAACCTCCTCGCCAATGCGCGACGCGCCTGCCCGGAACGCCCGGTCCGGATCGGCGTCGAAGTTTCGGACCGCGTCGTCACGATCGTCGTCGAGGACGAAGGGCCAGGGATCCCGGCCCAACACCGAGAATCGATCTTCGAACCCTTTCGACGCTTGGACGCGGCCCGCAGTCGCGACCAAGGCGGCGTGGGCCTCGGGCTCTACCTATGCCGACAGATCGCGCGCGCCCACGGAGGCGATGTCGTCGCGCAGGAGCGCCCCGACGGCAAGCCCGGCGCACGCATGGTCGTGACGCTCGAGCGCACCCGTCCCGTCCCAAAAGCGACCCAGCAACGCGACGCATCCGGCATTACGCATCCTGCTGGTGCTTCCGGTTCTCAGGCGAGCTCGCGCGCGTGAACGTGTGGGTCTCGCGACCCTCCTCGGTGCCGCCTCCGCTTGCAGTCCGCCGACCGATGCAACCGAGGTCGGCGCAGCGGGCTCCAGCTCAGGGTCGCCGGAGCGCGCATCGCCCGGCCGCACCACGCTCGCGTGCGCGTTCCGGATCGAGGCTTCGATCAGCGAAGCGATCGCGACCGTCGGGATCGTGACCTGGTCGACCGATCTCGAGGCGCCGCGCCATGCCGTGATCGCCTTCAGCCCCGACGAAGCGGCCGCGACTCATTTCACGCCCATCGTCGTGCCCGCGGCCGGAGCCACCGCCCGAACCGTCGTCCTCGGGATGAAGCCAGCGCGCGAATACACGGCGCGGATCCTCGTGGAGAACGCGGACGGTTCATGCGCGAGCGAAGACTTCACGTTCTTCACCGGACCGCTCCCTCCGGACATCCCCACCCCAACCGTCGAGCAGCACCCCGGTGCAGTCTCGAGGGGGTTCATCCTGACGACGGTGCGCGATCGATCGGCGGATCGAGACTTCGCGGTCATGTTCGACGACGAAGGGGACCTCGTATGGTGGAGCGAGGCTCCCCCTTCGGCCAGCCGCGCACGCTTGAGCTGGGACGGCTCCGAGGTCTGGATGATGTCCGCGAACGCCCGCGGTGGACGCGGACGGATGTCGCGTGTCTCGACCGACGGTCTCGATCGCGACGAAGACATCGAGGGGCTATCCGAGGCCCATCACGACTTCACGGTGCTTCCCGACGGCGGCATCGCCGTGCTCGTCCACACCCACGACTGCAGCGCGGTCATCGAGCGAAGCTCCGATGGCACGCTCACGACGCTCGTGCCCGACGTCTCGAGCCTCTACGTCCCCGTGCGAGACTGTCACCCGAACGCGATCGTCTATCATCCCGGCGACGACTCGTTCACGATCTCGGACCGCAATCCCAACCTCTTCGTCAAGACGACGCGTCACGGCGAGCTCGTCTGGCAGCTCGGCGGGACGAATCCCCGTGGACCTCACTTCGGCGGAGCCTGGACCGTCAACCACGGGCACCAGATGCTCCCGAACGGCAACTTTCTCTTCTTCAACAACGAGGTGCAGGTCACCGGCACCTCGGGGAGCGCGCGTCGCTCGTCGCTCGTCGAACTCGAGCTCGATCCTGCAGTAGGACGAGCGACCGCTGTTTGGACCTACACGGATCCCACCTACGCCAGCGGGACCTTGGGGGACGTCCAGCGCTTGTCGGGGGGCACGACGCTCGGCATCTATTCGAACGACGGCGCGATCGTGGAGGTCGATGGTTCGGGAGCGGTCCTGCGCGTCTATGCGTTCCCGAATGCATCCATCGGCTACGCGATGCACTACGCGTCGTTCGGCGGCGCGCCCCCCCGCTAGATCTAGTGCCGTGACAGATGAGTTCTGACCTTGGAGGACGCCGTTAGCGTCCACCTACGTGACCGATGAGCAACGCTGGGATGGTGGACGGGAACGGTGTCATACAAGGTCAGAA